>ERZ791659.20-NODE-20-length-124852-cov-5.16294_pt1 | contig 124852 bp, 113 predicted proteins | sample MGYA00510053_ERZ791659 | MGnify/ENA primary metagenome ERZ791659 (study PRJEB30046, sample SAMN00715192) | human gut metagenome | study: EMG produced TPA metagenomics assembly of the A metagenome-wide association study of gut microbiota in type 2... | reverse complement strand
ACATAGCCAAGCGGTAAGGCGTGGGTCTGCAACACCCTGATCACCAGTTCGAATCTGGTTGTCGCCTCTAAGTCATCTCACTGTGTGGGATGACTTTTTTTGTTTCATAAACAATCCACATGAAATTGACAAATTTATGCATTTGTATTTTATAAAACTGACAAATATGTTATACTGTGACCATGTATCTGAATGTTTATAGAAATGTATATAAAAGGGGAAAACAATGAGCAAATTCAGTGTTTTTAGAAAAAGTGCAGGAATTGTACTGAGTATGACTATGCTGTTTGGCATGTCAGCATGTGGAAAGCATGTCGAGGCTGTTATAACAGATGATTCGGAGGATATAACAAGCTATCAGGAATATCCAACAGTAGAAACGAGTAAAGCTGATAAATTCAGTTATTCTGATCTTACGGTCAATTCATTGAAATATATGATGTCGGAAAATGATGTGAAGAATATATACGGAACACCAGTTTCGGAGTATGAATCTACAGAAAAAGAAAATAATGCAGATGCCTTATATGTAGAGAAGGTATGCGCGTACAACGATCTTACATTTATATTTGTAAAATTCGATGATTCGGGTAAGACAGCCGGGAAGAACCAGTCGGGAACATACAGGCTGACGGCAGCTGCATCTGTGAGTGATAAGGATGTATTTGCAAGAGGACTTAAGGTCGGAATGTCAGCGGATTCTATACTAAGGGTTTATTACAGAGATACTGATTATAGAAACAATTATTGTATGACATCAGATAAAACAGCAGTTTTAGGTAATTATCTTTATGGAAGCTTTACTATGGATGATCTTGATAAGATAAATACGAAGGATGCAATATCCTATGGCCTGATTAATTATAATGGATATGACAGTTTAGAGGATGCTGAGAATTATATTATTGAACTGACATATTTTTCACCAGATTATAAGTCAGGAACAGCAACTGTAGATGATGATTTTGCACAGATTGCTTTTGATATAGACAACAATGGGACGATAACTGCCATAAGGTGGTATTACTATCCGGAAGAAGGAGAATAATAGATGAAAAAGTTTTCAAGATGTGTGTTAATATTGATTATTGTTGCAATTCTTAGTGGTGCAGCAGGATATGTTTATGAGAATAAGAAGATTATACCTATGTATGAGTCAACAACACAGTTGTATGTAGTACCAGGCGAGGAGAATGAAGCATCTATCAGGGCTAATAATGGTGGACTTAAAGATGATTTTACAATTATATTTAAAAGCAGTGTTGTAATCTCGGCAGCTCAGAGGATAGCAGGAACTTCTGAGGATATCGCACAGTATCTTACGGTATCTTCACCTGCAAACAGTAATATAGTGCAAATTAAATGTGTTAATCCTGACCAGAATACTGCAAAGAAGTATGTTGATGCTGTTGCATCTACTGCTATTAAGACAACATCCATAATACCGGTAAAGTCTATACAGATATTATCAGAGGGAACATCAAGTGGAGTATCTTTTAAGCCTGATTTATATAAGAATACAGGCATTATTGCAGGAACTGCATGTGCTGTATGTATGTTTATTGAGATAATAGTATGTCTTATTATGAGTGCATTTAAGTCCAAGGAAGATGATTTTAACCATGAGTATGAGTATGAAAGACGTTTTGGACGTATGGATTACATAGATCATAAGCCACAGCTTATAGAGACAGACAAAGATAATTCAACAACGGAATTGTATAACGCAGATACTGTTAATAGCAGACACATAAAAAATGATAGTGAACAAGTGAAAAAGAAGCCATCGTTTATTGAAGATGAAGAGGATATTCTTGAAAAGCTTGAGAATGAAGTGAGTGATTATTTCAATGAAGGAAAAGAAGAAAAGAAAAAGAAAAAACATAAGCACTCAGGTAGTAAAGATACAGATGATAAAGCTGATGATACTAAAGGCAGTATTATATTAGAAAATGATGAAGATGATATAAACGATAATATAAGTGCCGATTTAAATGATGATATAAGCGATAATAAAAACAATAATATAAAAACTGATTTAAACGATGATATAAAAACTGATATAAGTGATAATATAAACGCTGATTTAAGCATGTTTGATGAGGAATATCCAGATTCTGAAAATGACAAAACTAAAGATGATGAAGATATGAGTATTGTTGATGAATTATCGGATGATGAGTTAAAGAACATAGAGATTGAAGATCAGGCAGCGGCTACGATTGATGACGAAGAAATGGTTGAAAAAGTGTTAAGGGAGTCTGCTGGGACATTTTCATCAGATGTAGCAGATATACAGGAAGCTTCCAGGGAAAATTACCGTATATTAGGTACGATAAAAGAATAAAATAGGGGGTGTCATATGTATAGTGTGAATATTGATAAACTTATGGACATTGACAGTGAAAAAAAGGAGAGCTTAGTTCAGATTGCCCATAATATAACAGAAGCTCTTTCATCAGGTAAATCAGTAGCAGTCATAGGTGGTAAGGTTGATACATTCAGGATAGCTTATAGCATTATGGAAGCTGGAAATAAGGTGTTATTCGTAGATGGAGATATCACAAGTGATGTATTTTTAGGTAAGTATAAGCTTGGAAAAAATGCCAGAGGTGTTATGGATTATCTTAAGAATCCAGATGAGGATTATGAGCTTGTCTGTGTGACTAATCACAAGGAACTTGATATTATATTTACAGGAATTACCGAAGATGGCATTGTTACCCAGGAAGAGAAAGAAGCATTTAGAAAGCTTCTTGACAAATATAATCAAAATTATGATTATATCGTAGTGGATTCAGATGATACTGGAATACTTGCGGAATATTGTGCGGGAACTGTTATAATACAGGATGTGAAAAAGTATTCCATAGATGATACAAACGCACTTGTTAAAAAGCTTGAACAGAATGGCTGTAATGTGTCTGGTGTTATAATGAGAGAATAGTGTATTAAAGGAGAATGAAATGATTCAGCTGGATGCCGGTGATATAATAAAAATGAAAAAAAAGCATCCATGTGGAAGTGATGAATGGCAGATTGTAAAAACAGGTGCTGATATTAAGCTTCGTTGTTGTGGGTGTTCACATGAGATTATATTAAAAAGATCACTTGTTGAAAAAAATACAAAAAAAATACAAAAAAAAGAAAATAAAGACTTGTAAAGAGAATGAATCTATGTTAGAATTAGACCTCGTGATATTATAATCCTTGTTCTTTTTATATTTGAATAAAAGGGACCAAAAGACCAGAAGGAGGTGCGACGTAGATGAATAAGTATGAATTAGCATTAGTTGTTAGCGCAAACGTCGAGGATGAAGTAAGAAACGCTACTATAGAGCAGGTTAAGGAATTAATCACTCGTTTCGGTGGTACAATTACAGATCCAGGTACATGCGAAAAGAAGAAGCTTGCATACGATATCCAGCATATGAGCGAAGGATACTACAACTTCATTAAGTTTGAAGCTGAAGCAGCTACACCAGCTGAAGTTGAGTCAAGAATTCGTATTATGGAAAACGTTATCAGATTCTTAATCGTAAAAGATGGAGAATAATTAATTGACGTTTAGGCTTTCAACTCTTTATAGAAGAGGAGATTAAGTATGAACAAAGTTATATTAATGGGAAGATTGACAAGAGAACCAGATGTTCGTTATTCACAGAATGCGGATGGTTCTATGGCAATCGCTAGATATACATTAGCGGTAGACAGAAGACGCTCAAGAAATAGTGGTGCTGGTGATGATCAGACAGCAGATTTTATAGGTTGTGTTGCATTTGCAAGAGCAGCTGAGTTTGCTGAGAAGTATTTACACCAGGGAACTAAGGTTGTTGTTACTGGACGTATCCAGACAGGTAGTTATACCAATAAGGACGGACAGAAGGTCTACACTACTGATGTTGTTGTTGAAGAACAGGAATTTGCGGAAAGTAAAGCCGCTTCTTCCGCAGCTGGTACAACAGCATATACACCATCAAGACCTGAACCAAGCGCTGCAGCTGGTGATGGCTTTATGAATATACCTGATGGTGATAGCGTGGAAGACGAGGGTTTACCTTTCAATTAAGATAGGAGGTAACTTAACATGCCAGATAAGAAGGCTGAAAGACCAGAGGGTCAGATGAGAAGAAGACCAATGCGCAGAAGAAAGAAAGTATGTGCATTTTGTGCTGATGCAAACAAGGCATTAGATTATAAGGATGTTGCTTTATTAAAGAAGTATGTATCTGAAAGAGGAAAGATTCTTCCTAGAAGAATCACTGGAAACTGCGCTAAGCACCAGAGAGCTCTTACAGTAGCCGTAAAGAGAGCAAGACACGTAGCACTCTTACCATACACAGTAGAATAAGCGCGAGTAACGATGAGAATATAAAAACAAGAACCCAGATATCCTGCTTGCAGGAATAGCTGGGTTCTTGTTTTTATATTCGAGGAGCACCGCGACTGTCATGTAGCAATTATGGCAAAGCCATAATTACTACATGACTCATCGTTACGAGTTAAAAGACAGTTCTTGTTTTTATATTCGAGGAGCCTCCTCTTCCCTATTGCAGCAACATATGTTATAATCCTATTATGCTTTTGCATTAGGATTACTATATTGTTTAGCAACTCATGTAGTCAACTGACATAACATATTATATGGAATTGTATTATTATGTTGATTTAATCATCATAAGAATGGAGATATTATGAATAATAAGCAGGAAAAGTCGTTCCGTCCTTCTGGAAGACTTAATTCGGTTTTTGTATGGCCTATAGCTTTGGGAATATTACTTATCATAATTGATTTTATATTATATTTTATAAATATACCTGCGGCATCAGTAGTTGCTGTATTTACATTTGTATATATATGTGTGTGTGCATTTATGATATTGTACTTCAGGCCAAGAATTATAAAAGAAATCGTAGAGTTTTCTTCTAATTATTCACAGGTTCAAAGGCAATTGCTCTATGATCTTAGTATTCCATACTGTCTTTTGGATAATAAAGGTAATATATTGTGGATGAATTCTGCTATGCAGCACTGTATAAGCAAAAAGAATGATTACAATAAGAATATATCAACAATTATTCCTGAACTTTCAACGAATGTATTCAGAAATTTTGATGATTATAAAGAAGTAAGAGTTGCACTTAATGATAGAGATTATAAGATTGAGATGAAAAGAATAAGTGCAGATATACTTACTCAGGGGGTAAATATACTTTCAAGGGACTATAATTCATCACTTGTTGCCATGTATATGTTTGATGAAACAGATGTCAATAAGTACATTCAGAAAATCAGGGATGAAAGATTTGTAGTGGGACTTGTTTATATTGACAACTATGAGGATGCACTTGAAAGTGTTGATGATGTAAGAAGATCGCTTTTTGTCGGACTAGTAGATAAAAGAGTGAACAAGTATTTTTCTGCCGGAGCTGCTATTATAAGAAAGATGGAGAAGGATAAATATCTGGTTGTGTTCAGATATAAGTTCCTTGAACGGATACTTTCTGATAAGTTTAGTCTTGTTGAAGATATAAAAAGTGTAAAGGTTGGCAATGAAAAAACGCTTACACTCAGTATCGGTATAGGTACAGGTGCTAATGATTATGCAAGGAATTATGAGATAGCTAAGGCAGCAATGGATCTTGCACTTGGACGAGGAGGAGACCAGGCAGTTATCAAGGATGGAGATAAAATATACTATTATGGCGGAAAGAGCCAGCAGATGGAGAAGAATACAAGAGTAAAGGTCCGCGTAAAAGCACATGCCCTAAGGCAGATTCTTGAGGCGAATGATAATGTGCTCATTATGGGGCACAGCCTTCCTGATATTGATTCATTTGGCTCAGCACTTGGTATATATATTATAGCAAAGAAGCTTGGAAAGGAAGCTCATATAGTGTTTGGTGAGGTTTCCACAAGTGTAAGGCCCTTTATGAACCGCTTCATCAATAAAGAAGAGTATCCTGATGATATGTTTATAAGTAAGGATAATGCGGAGAGTTATATAAAGCCATCAACAGTTGTCATAGTTGTAGATGTAAACCGGGCACAGAGAGTGGAATGTCCTATACTTCTTGATAAGTGTAAAACAGTAATTGTATTTGATCATCACAGACGTTCAAGTGATACGATAACAGGTGCTGTGCTTTCATATGTAGATCCGTATGCTTCATCGGCATGTGAGATGGTTACAGAGATGATACAGTATGTAGATGATGGGATTAAGCTGCGTGCATTTGAAGCAGATGCTTTGTATGCTGGAATATCTATAGATACAGATGGTTTTAACAGCAAGTCAGGACCACGTACATTTGAGGCAGCAGCGTTCTTAAGAAGACATGGAGCAGATGTAACAAGAGTAAGGAAAATGCTTCGTAACGATATGAATGAATATAAGGCCATAGCTTCTGCAGTAAGTAAGTCGGAGGTGTATAAGAACGCGTTTGCGATAACTGTATTTGATGGAACTGGTCTTGAAAGCCCTACGATAGGTGGTGCTAAGGCAGCTAACCAGTTACTTGATATATCAGGTATAAAGGCATCATTTGTTATAACAGCATATGAGGATAAGTTATATATAAGTGCAAGGTCTATAGATGAAGTAAACGTGCAGCTTGTCATGGAAAAGCTTGGTGGAGGTGGTCATATGAGTATCGCCGGAGCCCAGCTTACAGACTGCACTATAGAACAGGCCGTTAATACAATAAAACTCACTCTTGATAAAATGCTTGAAGATGGAGAAATATAAGAAAAAAGCGAAAAGGCGTAACAATAGTTATAGGAGGCACAATCATGGAAGTTATATTATTAGAAGATGTAAGAACTCTTGGAAAGAAGGGTCAGATTGTAAAAATAAATGATGGGTATGCAAGAAACTATGTTTTACCTAAGAAGTTAGGTATAGAAGCAACACCTAAGAATCTTAATGATCTTAAGTTACAGAAGAAAAGAGAAGAAAAAGAAGCAGCAGAGGAGCTTGCAAGAGCTAAGGAGCTTGCAGCAAGCATTGAAGACAAGTCAGTTACACTTTCTATGAAGACAGGAGAAGGTGGAAAAACATTTGGAACTATCTCAACAAAGGAAATTGCTGTTGCTGCAAAAGAACAGCTTGGACTTGAGGTTGATAAGAAGAAAATGAAGCTTGATGAACCTATTAAGACACTTGGAACACATATAGTAGCTCTTAAGCTTCACAAGGATGTTACAGCCAGACTTACAGTTAAAGTTGTAGAAAAGTAATTATAAGTGAGGAACTATGGAAGATATAAGCGTTACCAGAATTATGCCAAACAGTCTTGAGGCAGAGCAGTCCGTTATAGGTTCAATGATAATGGACAGGCAGGCTATTATAACAGCAGGAGAAATGCTTGTTTGTGATGATTTCTATAACAAGCAGTATGGCATAATGTTTCAGTCTATGGTTGAAATGTGCAACGAAGGAAAGACAGTCGATATTGTAACATTACAGGAAAAGTTAAAAGAAAAAGACGTTCCACCAGAGGTATATAGTATAGAGTTCATAAGAGAACTGTTATCAGCCGTTCCAACGTCTGCTAATATACGTCAGTATGCTTCTATTGTTAAGGATAAGTCTATACTTCGTAACATTATAAGAGTTAATGAAAAGATAGCAAATGACTGTTATGCTGGAAAGGAAAGCACTAAAGATATCCTGGAGGAAACTGAGAAAAGAATATTTGAACTTGTCAGAAATAAAGGTGAAAGTGATTATAATCCTATAGATAAGATAGTTCTTGAAGCACTTGATAAGATATCAACCGCAGCCAAGAATAGAGGAGCAGTAACGGGTGTGCCAACTGGTTTTAAGGATCTTGACAGCTATCTTTCAGGACTTCAGCCATCAGATTTTGTGCTTGTCGCAGCCAGACCATCTATGGGTAAGACAGCCTTCGTACTTAATGTTGCTGAAAATGTTGCTATAAAACAAGGCATAACAACAGCCGTATTCAGTCTGGAAATGTCAGATGTACAGCTTGTTAACCGTATGCTTTCACTTGAGTCATCAGTTGATGCAGATAAGCTAAGAAAGGGCCGGCTTGATTCCAATGACTGGGGCAAGCTTATAGAAGGTGCCGATAGTATAGCCAAATCAAAGCTTATTATAGATGCTACACCAGGTATATCTATAGCAGATTTAAGATCTAAGTGCCGTAAGTATAAGATGGAAAATAACCTTGGTCTTATAATCATCGATTATCTCCAGCTTATGAGTGGCAGTGGAAGGACTGAGTCAAGACAGCAGGAAATATCAGATATATCACGTTCATTAAAGGCACTTGCCAGAGAACTTGATGTTCCGGTTGTCACACTGTCGCAGCTTTCAAGAGCGGTTGAGCAAAGACCAGACCACAGACCTATGCTTTCGGATCTTCGAGAGTCAGGTGCTATTGAGCAGGATGCTGACGTTGTTATGTTCCTTTACAGGGATGATTATTACAATAAAGATACAGAGTTAAAAGGTATTGCTGAGATAATCATAGCAAAGCAAAGAAACGGTCCTATAGGAACAGTAAAGTGGGCATGGATACCAGAGCAGACAAGGTTTGCAGATCTTGCAAAGAATCCTGGTATGTAGGTATGAATAGCTATGTGAAATAGCGTTCAGAATAAGTCATATAAAAACAACTACGTAGATGCTATATAACAGCTATATAAAAATCCCCCTGAATCTGATGATTCAGGGGGATTTAATAGTAATGTATCTTCAAACTACTGTGGGTTTGGAGCACCTACAGGACATGTACCAGCACAAGCGCCACAATCGATACATGCATCTGCGTTGATTTCGTAATGAGCAGCACCTTCGCTGATAGCCTCTACTGGACATCCAGCAGCACAAGCACCACAACTGATACAATCATCATTAATTACATATGCCATAATAATATTCCTCCTTGGATTTATAGTATCAACATTATACGATAATGCTATGAAAAAAACAAGAAGATTGATGTATTCTTAATAGAATTTATGGAAATATTAATCTTAGATTAAGATTATAAGAATAAATGCATAAGAATTATGAAAATTATGCAAATTAGAACATTAAGATTGACGTATGTCTGCTAACGTAATATTATATATAAGATATACGTTCCGGGTATTATACGCCGTTATTATAGTTTATGTTAACCGGCTGGATAGTGGCAGGTTTTACATTAATCTATGCATGTGCAGCTTAATATGCGGATAAAGAATATATGGAGGATACTAATATGGCAAGAGTTAATAAGGACACTACTATTGGTGAAGTTATACAGATTGATGCAGGTGTAATTCCTATTCTTATGGGAGCTGGTATGCATTGTGTTGGATGCCCATCATCAGCAGGTGAAACATTAGAGGAAGCTGCCATGGTTCATGGAATTGATGGTGATATGCTTGTAGAAGAAATCCAGAGCTATCTTGATTCATTAAGCTAATAAAGACATCAGACATTATAAAAATAATATGTCATAAACATGACAATAAAAAAGGTCAGAAGCTTTTATAAGTTATAAGCTTCTGACCTTTTATTATATGCATTCGACATGAATCATAATGCTGCGGCAACTCTTATGGCATGCCTGCCGATAATAAGTTCACCATGTTCATTAAAGTAAGCGGCAGAATCCTCAGTGAAGGATTCTTTAGCAGCATATTCGGAAAGTATGTTACATACTTTGTTAAAGTTCACTGATGAGCAGCCCTCTTTCTTAAGAATAAGATAATATCTATCTGAACCTGGCTTTTTATATAATGAATTAGAATCGTTATATATAGGAGCAATAGCTCTTGAGGCATCAGAAAAATCATCCATGGATTCAAAAGAATATATCCTGGTTTTTATCACAGGTTTAGCTTCCTCAGCTTCCTTTTTATCAGCTGGCTCATCTGTGTTTTTAGAAGGTAGTGTAGTGTTATCTGGTGTCTTATTCGTGTTGTTTAAGTACTCACGTACCTTACTGAACAGATTCATAAGATCATCACCGATAACGCCTCCTTCTGATTTAGTCTGTTTGGTGTCTATGTCAAGCTCATCCCCTGCTGTTGGTGGAACTGATGAATCAGTATATGAAGAGCTGTCATCGATAGTTTCCATATCTGAATACTCATCATCATAGTCATATTCTCCATCATCAGAAGGAGAGAATTTGGAAAATCTTGTATCAAGTTCTTCCGGATTCTCAACTTTTGTAACTATAAGCACAATACAGTCAGCCGAGATAGGAATCGCTTCAATCATCAGGGGAATATCTTCAGCCTCAAAACCTACTTCATATGATGCCTGCTGCATCATGTCCCTGAAAAGTTCTTTTGCTTTATCGCTGCCATACGCAAGTTCGCTTATCTTTAATTGTCTTGAAGCAAGGTCGTCCTTGTTGAGAGTGCAACGTATCTGGTTTTCATTAACTCTTTCTATCTTCATAACAATCTCCTTTCCTGCGAAATGCATAGTAAATTCATATCTATGCAAATATAATACTCATTTTTCATAGATATGTAAAGAAGTCATACACATACTTAAAATAAAAAATGTGTAAATTTTATCAATTTTTGACAAAAATTATAAAATTTGATATTGATAATATATTTAATATATGTTATAAAATAAACAGAGTGATTAGAACTGAATCAACTGGAGGTGAGAAAAAGAGTTTAACGAAAGATACGAGTTTATTAAAGAACTGGGAAAAACCAGTTATTCTAGTGTTTATCTGGTCAGGCACACAGTATTAGATGTGTTGCGGGTGGCCAAGGTTATCAACAAGGCTTCATATGATAAAGGCCATATCATAAGAGAAGCCAGTCTTATTAAGAATCTTAAACATCCCCACATACCTGTTATTTATGACATATATGAAGATGATATAAGTATTTGCATTATTGAAGAATATATATCTGGTAAATCTTTGCGTGATTTCGTGTGTGAATCAGAAAAGCTGGGTATAAATCAGATATGTGATATAGGAATAAAGTTATGTAACATATTGGAGTATCTGCATAACTATTGCGGCGGAATAATCCATCTTGATATTAAGCCGGATAATATTATTATAGATGATAACAATAATGTTAAGCTTATAGATTTCGGTAATTCATTATATAGTTATGAAACGAATGATCAAAGTATGTTAAGTCCAGGCTTTGCAGCACCAGAGCAGTATCAGGGTGCACAGCCAACAAAACGTACTGATATATACAGTGTGGGAATGGTTCTTAAGTTTATGACAGATGCCAGCGGTTTTAGCAGGATAAGTCATAAAAGAATATACCAGGTAATAATGAAATGTACACGCCACAAGCCGGAGTTAAGATATAGAAATGTACAGGCTGTGAGTTGTGCATTACAGCATATAAGCTGCCAGTCGGGACGACTGGGTAAAACAAAAGAAGGTAATAATCACTCATATGTTATAAGAATATCCGGAACAAAAAGAGGAATAGGAGTTACTCACATCGCGTTAAGCATGGCATATGCAATTGGAAAATGTGGAATCAGCTGTGTTGTAACCGAAAAATCAGGAAGAAGTGATATACAGGCTATAATGCTTAATGGAAGGCTTGATGAAAACGGATTATTTACATATAATGGTGTACATTTTGCAGCAGATGGTATCAGCTATAAGCAGCAGGATGAGAAAAGCAGTCCGCGTTATAAAGTGATAATAGTAGATGAAGGAATATATGGCACTGATAAAGTTAACTATGAAGATATTATGTGCAGTTTATTTAATAATTATAAGATTATTAATATTATAGTTGCAGGTGGAAAGTATGGCGTTGCTAATGAGTGCAGCATCATTAACAGCTGTACATATGACACCAGGCTTATGTTAAATCTTATGGATAAAACTCAATACTATGAATATGTAAACTATATCGCTGATAGCAGGATGTGCTATAGGATTCCATGTATGTATAACTGGCATGTATGTAATGAAGAATTTATTCCGGTGATAAAAGATTTCATTCAGGATAATATGCCTGAAATATGGGAAAATATAATAACAGACTTAAAAAAGGAGAAGTTAGGCTTATTATATGAAAAGGCGTATATTATCAGATATAAAATCTTTAAGGTGCTCTGGCAATGTTTCGGGGGAAAAAGTATTACATGTAAAAAAAGAAAGCCGTAGAATATATAAGGAATACAGAACATCAGCGAAATTAACCTCAATAAAGCTTATAGGTGTGGCTGGTTTATGCAGTGGTGCAGGCACAACTCAGATGTGTATAATGCTGGCTGTTTTTATGGGAAAGGTATTAAAAAAGAAAACTGCTGTAGCAGGAGATGAGGTTACGTACAGTCTTATGCTAAGACAGATGCAAAAGGCATCAGCGATACAGCATAAGGGCATAGCAAGCCGGCATGCATACAGTATGGATGGCATTGATTATTACTGTGGAATACGTGATGAAGACATAGGAATATTAAGGCAGAAATATGATGTTATCATACTGGATATAAGCTTTGAGAATACATTTGATAATACAAATGTTACATTTGCAAGGATGGTATCGAGGTTATCAGCGTGTGATGAAAAGATTCTTGCAGGGTCGATGCTCCCATGGAAATCAAGAGAATGTGAAAAAAAGATGGAAAGAATAGAAAGATTTCTTGATATAAGAGGATTAAAAATGGTTACATTGGCTGCATGTGATAAGGAAGCGGTGAGTATAATTAAAAAACATGGGGTTGAAGTTGTTCTTATCCCATTTGAAAGAAATCCATTTGTCATAAGTGGTGAAAATCTTAGAAGTTTTCTTGAACTTCTAAAGATTACGTAACAGTTAAAAACTTATTTAGTACGTTTAAAATTATAATATCACGGATATATAAAAGCGGTTCCTTCGCTTACAGGTTATTGCAGGGGAACAGGTTATGACTAATTCCCCTGTGATATCCATATTATAAGTACTTCGCATTTGGAAAAATGTATGATAATATAAGATAAAACACTGGATATGATTGGAGATTGTTATGGAAAGTAAGGATAAAACAAAAATAAAGCTTGGATTAATAGGTGTGGCTGCAGCTGTAATTCTAGCGGGAATTGTGGTAGGAGCAGTGTTTGTCAGAAAATATTCACCATCTAAAAAGTATATGGATGGATATGAATATTTTAATGTTGATAATACATCGGATAGTGCTCTTATTATAATCAATGGTTCTAAATACGAAGATAAGGGTATGAAACTTGATGGAAAATGGTATCTTCCAGTTGATTTCGTATCAGAAAATATCAACGTGAGGTTTTATAATGATGCAGAAAGTGGAGCAGTTCTTTATACAGATGATAAAAGGACGTATGAGTATGCACCAGGGAAGGATTATTACACTGATAATGAAAACAACAGCTACAAAACAGAATATCCAATAGCAGTAATGGTAAATGATGATAAGTATGTAGCCTGGGAATATGTAGCACAGTATACTAACTGTACATATTCATATGGAAGTGCACCTGAAAGGATATGCATACGCAGCATATCAGGTGAAGAGAAAGCTGTAGTGGCTGATAAGGATACATATGTAAGATATCGTGGCGGAATAAAGAGTGATGTGCTTGAGAAAGCAGCAAAAGGAAGCATGCTTTACTATGTTGATGATCTTGATGACTGGATAAAGGTTACAACCAGTACAGGGTATACAGGATATGTAAGAAGTAAAGATGTTTCGGATGTATATGAATATGTACCAGAAGATACTTATGTTGAGGATTATTCAAAGGTTTTATCTGATTCAAAGATAAGACTTGGATGGTTCCAGACAGGTGGAATAAGTGGTAACAGCAAGGCAGCAGGCCTTGTCAGTGCATCAGCAGTTAACGTGATATCACCAACGTGGTACAGCGTTACATCTGAGCAGGGAGACGTTTCAAGCTATGCACAAGGGGCATGGGTTAATGATATGCATGCAGATGGAATAAAGGTGTGGCCGCTTATCAATGATTTTAATAAGGATATAGATTATAAAACTTTGTTCTCAGTAAGAAGCAATAGAAGAAAGCTTATAGATACACTTATGAGAGATGCCGTTTCTTATGGATATGATGGAATTAATCTTGATTTTGAAAATATCAGAAATGAATATGCAAAGGATTTTCTTCAGTTTATAAGAGAGCTTGCACTTGAATGTCATAAGAATAATATAGTACTTTCAACAGACAATTATAAGCCAGAGGCATATAATAAATTTTACAATTTAAAGGAGCAGTCATCATATGTTGATTATGTTGTAGTTATGGCATATGACGAGCATTATGCAGGTTCTGAGGCAGGTTCTGTAGCTTCTCTGCCTTTTGTAAGGGAAGCTGTAAGTGATACTATAGATATGGTTCCATCAAAGCAGGTTATAGTAGGTATTCCTTTCTTCACAAGAATATGGAGTATATCAGGACAGACAACAACAAGCCGTGCAGTAGGTATGCAGGCTGCGATTGATGAACTTAATGCTGATGGAAAAACTGCACCATGGAATGAAGATGCCGGACAGTATGTAAGTTCATATGATAAGAATGGTGTCACTAAAAAGACATGGTTTGAGGAAGATAAGTCTATAGAAGAAAAACTTAAGGTCATATCAGAATATGATACAGCAGGTGTTGCAGCATGGAAGCTTGGATTAGAAAAGGCATCAGTATGGAATGTGATAAGCAGATATATTAATTAGGAATAAATAATGCAGACTGACATACACTTTAAGAAAAAAGGTATGTGATTAATATGAAGTTCAGATTAAAAATATTGAAGGTATCTTTGTTTGTGCTTTTAGTTCTCACAGGTGTATATATATTCCATTATGCAGAAACTGGCAGAAACACCATAGGAGGTGTTGAAGCCGAAAACACAGTTGAGGATGTTAATGTTGCAGAAAAAGTGGTTGCCATTGACAGTGGTCATGGCGGAATAGATCCAGGTAAAATAGGTGTCGGCGGTATATATGAAAAGGATGTTAATCTTGCAATATCAGTTAAATTAAAAAAATTACTTGAACAGTCTGGTATAACTGTTATAATGACAAGGTCAGATGATAATGGATTATATAATGAAAGCGACACAAACAAAAAAGCTTCTGATATGAAGAAAAGGTGCAGTATAATCAATGAAAGTAATGCTGATGCGGTTGTAAGTATTCATCAGAACAGTTATGTGTCTGGGGAATCAAGAGGTGCACAGGTATTTTATTATAAGCAGTCAGCTGAAGGAAAAAAACTGGCAGGTATTATACAGAGACATATAGTAAATGAAGCTGATACTACTAACAAACGTGTAGAAAAGGCGGATTCGACATATTACCTGCTGCTTCATACGAATGTACCAGCTGTCATAGTTGAATGTGGTTTTTTATCTAACCCGGAAGAGGCAGGAAGACTTAACAGCGATTCGTATCAGCAGAAAATTGCCGGGAGTATATACAATGGTCTTATGGAATATCTGACCAACGAATAATATAAAAGAGGTGTAAGTGACAGTGGAAACGATTGTTGCAAATATTACAGGAAATCCCAAAGAGGATGACAAAATATATGATAAGGCAGGAGAAATACTAAGAGCAGGCGGTCTTGTCGCATTTCCAACAGAAACAGTTTATGGACTGGGGGCAGATGCACTTGATGTGAAGGCCTCTGCAAAGATATATGCGGCTAAGGGAAGACCATCAGATAATCCGCTTATAGTCCATATCGCAGATATGGATGCGCTGTACAAGCTTTCAAGTGAGGTGCCAAAGACAGCCCTAAAGCTTGCCGAAAAGTTCTGGCCGGGACCTCTTACAATGATATTAAAAAAGTCGGATATAGTTCCTGATTCAATCACAGGTGGACTTGGAACGGTTGCTATAAGAATGCCGAGCCATAAAGTGGCAGCAGAGCTTATAAGAAAATCAGGCGTATATATAGCGGCACCTAGTGCTAACACCTCTGGAAAACCAAGCCCTACGCTGGCAAGTCATGTTATAAAGGATCTTTCAGGAAAGATAGATATGATAATAGCAGATGATACAGTAGATATAGGCGTTGAGTCAACTATTATTGATCTTAGTGAGGAAGTGCCGGCTATACTTCGTCCCGGATATATAACAAAGGAGATGTTTGAGGAGGTTATAGGCAGAGTGACTATAGATCCGGCTATAACTGACGGGGTGAAGGCAGGGGTTGTGCCAAGAGCACCAGGCATGAAATATAAGCATTATGCACCGGATGCAGATCTTAAGATTGTTGAAGGTGACATGGCTAAGGTTGTTGATTATATAAACGATAACACGAAAAAGCTTATTGATGAAGGCTTTAAGGTAGCAATAATGACTACCGATGAAACAAGGCATTTTTATACAGATGGAATAGTTATTTCCATGGGACATAAGAGTGATGAGCTAAGCGTTGCAAGACATTTGTATGCGATACTAAGAGAGTTTGATAATGAACATGTGGATTATGTATTTTCGGAAAGTTTTGAAACAGAGAATGTTGGACGTGCAGTCATGAACAGATTGATAAAAGCTGCAGGGCATACTATAATACACGTATAGATAACAAGATTGCAGTGTGAGCCAGGATGGTGTTTCGTTATGAACAGATTTAATAAAGTAATATTTGTATGTATGGGTAATACATGCAGAAGCCCTATGGCTGCAACGATTATGTCTAATCTTATGCCGGAGATGAGAAGTGAATCAAGGGGAATGGTTGTGCTTTTTCCTGAGCCTTATAATCCAAAGGCAGTTGCAGTAGCTTCAAGACATGGGATGATTATGCCTAGTAATGTTTCAGCCCAGATATCCAATGATGATTTTAGTGTAGATACGCTTGTGCTTACTATGAACTTATCTATGAAACAGAAAATGTATGATACATTTGACAAGGCTATAAATGTCTTTACACTTGGTGAGCTTGCCGGAGAGGGCGATGTAGAAGTGCCAGATCCTTATGGCAAGGGACTTGAAGAATATAATAGGTGTTTTGAGCAGTTATACAGTCTTGTTGCAAAGGTTGTAGATGTAATAACCTCACCAAGGAACAATCAGGATTGATAAACAATAACACGATAATAAAGGAGAAAATTATGATAGCAATTGGATGTGATCACGGAGCAGTAGAACTTAAAAACCAGATGATAGAGCATCTTAAGAAGAGAGGAATAGAGTGTAAGGATGTTGGAACATATACAAGTGAGTCATGTGACTATCCTGTATATGCAAACAAAGTAGCGGATCTTGTGACAAGCGGTGAATGTGAGCTTGGTATTCTTATGTGCGGAACAGGTATAGGTATGAGTATGGCTGCTAACAAGGTCAAGGGAATAAGAGCTGCACTTTGCAGTGACTGTTTTAGTGCACAGGCAACAAGAGAGCATAACAATGCCAACGTACTCTGTCTTGGTGCAAGAGTGATCGGACCAGAGCTGGCGTTCAGAATAGCAGATACATTCCTTGATTCAAAATTCAGCAATGATGAAAGACATATAAGAAGAATATCAATGTTTGATTAATGTTTGATTAATGTTTGATCAATGTCAGAAATGGAGAGATATGAGCGATAAAAGAAAGGACTATATATCCTGGGATGAATATTTTATGGGTGTTGCCAAGCTGTCAGCACTTCGTTCCAAGGATCCTAACACACAGGTTGGTGCATGTATAGTAAGTAATGATAATAAGATATTATCTATGGGATATAACGGACTTCCTATAGGGTGTTCTGATGATGAATTCCCATGGTGCCGTGAAGGTGATCCACTTGATAACAAGTACTTTTATACGACACATAGTGAACTTAATGCAATACTTAATTACCGTGGTGGAACATTAGATGGAGCCAAGATGTATGTCACGCTGTTTCCATGCAATGAATGTGCAAAGGCGATTATACAGGCGGGAATTAAAACTATTGTGTATGATTGCGATAAGTATGCGGATACAGCTTCAGTCATAGCATCAAAGAGGATGCTTAACGCTGCAGGAGTAAGATATTATAAGTATGAGTCTGATAAAAGAGAAGTGACACTTCAGTTATAGCAGATGTAGCAGTCGGCGTGGCGATGTGCAATAAATATATATAATTATGCCGGGGTCAAAAGCCCCGACTTTAATACCCATCATATTTCTATGCAGAAGAATGCATAATATAAATATGATGGGTATTATTAAATATAATGAGTATTATGTTGTTCACTAGTAAATTATATGGAAGCTTCGTAATCTTCAAGAACCTTAAGATATCCGTGGAATGTTCCGGAATATATTGAAGTTAAAAGATTATTCAGCTTGTGAAGTGATTCTACAAGCATGTTGTCAGATATAAGACCATCGCTGCAGGCATCTGCAAGCTCATCAAGGTCTACTACACGTACAAAGCCTGAGTTTTCTATGATAACATCAGCTAACAGATCAGTAAAAACGTATGTATCAGAAGCTTTATCGTAAGCTGTATCTATGATATCACAGTATATATAAGCCAGAGTGCCATCCTGTTTATAGAACTTACTTATTTTATAACCTTCTTTTAGTACGTAATAAGATACGCCATGTGAGAATTCCGCTTTAGGACGGAAGGTTTTCCAGCTGGTTATAATAGTATCTTCATCAATATGTATGATGGTATCGTCTTTCAGGTTGACGCATTCGCTTGGGATAAGACGTTTACGGAATAAAGTTGCCATACGTATTCCTCCTGGTTAAGTAAATGAATTTCATAGCACATATTTATTATGGAAATTATAGCAAGCAGATATATAAAATTCAACAAAAATGTGGATAAACGTTGAATAAAAAATTCAGATGTTATTCTTTGTGAAAAATTAGTCAAAATGCCTAGACATTAGATATCTGAGTGTAAATATTTGGGAAATAAAATATATAGACAACATTTGTTTAAAAGGGTATAATCGGTATAGAATTTTAAAGTGAGTGGGTTATCATTAGTGTATGGGAATGAGGAATTGCATTGAAGAATATAGTATTAATATCCCAGCTTAGCATATGCGTTATGGTTCCAACGTTTATATGTCTGGCACTAGGTCTATGGCTGGATAAAAAGTTAGGAACATGTTTTACTATTCCACTGCTTATACTCGGAATTGCGGCTGGCTGCAGGAATGCATACGTGCTTGCCATGAATTCTATAAAGCAGGATGAGGTTAAGAAAAAACTTGAACAGGAAAAGGATATACAGCAGAAGGTAGAACGATATAACAAAGCACATAAGGATAACAACTAAAAGAGAGGAGTATAATGCATGATTGAGAAAATCAAAGATATTAATCCCTCTATCCCAGGTATGCTTATAGTACAGCTGTTGTATCTTATCGTGGGAGAAGCTTTAATAATATGTATAGCCAAAACACCGCTTAAGCCTGCCATAGGTTTTGTAGCAGGTGTGGCGTATGCGGTTTTTAGTACCTTTCATATGAGTTTACGTATAAGAAAGGTAGTGTATGGAGGGGCGAATACAAGCGTTACATTTATATTAGGCTATGTAATACGTCTTATAGTGATGCTTGTTATGTTTACAGTATTGTATGTTTTTGATCTGGGGGATCTGTTATTTGCAATACTGGGAATGTTTTCAATGAAAGTAGCGGCTTATATACAGCCGTTTACTGATAAATTAATCAACAAAATAAAAAAAGGAAGGTGAGAAGGTGGGAAGCTCTTATGTTAACACACTTGTAGCATGTGATTCGAGTTTTATGATTCATAGCCTTAAGGAGTTCCATATTCCAGGCATTGATTATACATTCAGTATTAACACGACACATGTTGCTATGTTGCTGGTTTCAATCTTCATAATTATCATGGCGGTTATTGCCAGGGTGAAGATTAATAAGGTCAAGCCTGATGATACACCTGGGATGTTCCAGAATGCTATAGAGATTATAGTGGAGATGCTTGGAACGATGGTTGACGGCATTATGGGAAAGAATGCAAACAAGTTCGTCAACTATATTTCAACATTATTCCTATTTATTATAATTTCCAATATATCTGGTCTTTTCGGACTCAGGCCACCAACAGCTGATTATGGTGTTACGCTATGCCTTGGTCTGATCACATTTATACTTGTTCAGTTCAATGGTATAAAGAAGAATAAGGTAGGACATTTTGCTGCATTATTCCAGCCAATCTGGTTTTTGTTCCCTATTAACCTGATAGGTGAGTTTGCAGTTCCGTTGTCTCTTTCATTGCGTCTGTTTGGTAACGTTATGTCAGGAACAGTTCTTATGGGACTTATCTATGATTTGTTAAAGCCATTTACAATTGCTTATCCGGCAGTACTTCATGCATACTTTGACTTGTTCTCAGGATGTATTCAGGCGTATGTATTCTGTATGTTAACTATGGTTTATGTTAACGACAAGATAGCAGATTAAGTTGAAATATAATTTCCGGATATAGAGGTCTGGATATTAGATTTTCATAGTTAGTCCAGGCATGTACAAGATTCATATCTGGAATGTTATATGCTAAATGCATATAAAATATTGTGTAATGTACACATTTTGATTGCACGGTGATAAAAGAACCGATGCTTAAATTTTATTAACGGAGGATTTTAAGATGAATATTAGTGGACAGGAATTTATTCAGGCTATGTCAGCCATTGGTGCAGGTATTGCGATGATCGCAGGTGTTGGTCCTGGTGTTGGACAGGGTATTGCAGCAGGTCATGGTGCAGCAGCAGTTGGACGTAATCCAGGTGCTAAGTCAGATATCACTTCAACTATGTTACTTGGACAGGCTGTTGCCGAGACAACAGGTCTTTATGGTTTCGCCGTAGCTATTATCTTAATGTTCGTTCAGCCATTCAAGGGTTAATTAAGAACGGAATATTATATTCATAAGGGTAAAGGCCCATTAAGATAATGGAAAGGAGGCCAACAATTGAATTTCGGAAGTACATTTGTGGCTCTTGAAACATCAGGAAGATTATTTGGACTTGATTATCAGCTCTTATTTGATGCTGCTATAACAGCCATTAACGTATTCATATTATTCCTGCTTTTGTCAGTTATTCTTTTCAATCCTGTTCGTAACATGTTAAAGAAAAGACAGGATAAGATAACAAGTGACAGGGAAACTGCTGAAAAGAACAGGGAAGATGCTCTTGCCATGAAGGCAGAATATGAAGAAAAGTTAAAGGCTGCGAATAAAGAAGCAGAGCTTATATTAAGTGATGCCAGAAAGACAGCTATGCATAATGAGCAGAAAATCATAGATGAAGCTAAAGAAGAAGCTGCAAGAATTATCGAGAGAGCAGGTAAGGAAGCAGAACTTGAAAAGCAGAAAGTGGCAGATGAAGTTAAGCAGCAGATTGTTACTGTATCAGCTATGATAGCTTCTAAGCTTATCTCTAAATCTATTGATGAGAGCGAAAGTAATGCAATTATTGAACAGACTTTGAATGAAATGGGTGAGAACACATGGCGAAATTAGTAGAAACAACTTACGGTGAGGCTTTATTTGAGCTCGCCATCCAGGAATCTAAGATCGACGAACTATGTGAAGAAGCACAGGTTGTGATAGATGTGTTCAAGGATAACCAGGATCTGGTAAAGATATTAAGGTCACCTAAGGTAGAAAAGGGTGATAAGGAAGAACTTATAAAGAATGTATTCGATAAGTTCGTATCTAAGGATATTACAGGACTTTTAACTGTTATGGTGTCTAAGGACAGACAGGACAAGATAGTAAGCACGCTCCAGTACTTTATAAAGAGAGTATATGAGTACAAGAAGATAGGAGTGGCTTTCGTTACCACAGCCAGACCTCTCACAGATGATCAGAAGCTGTCAGTTGTAAGCAGACTGCTTGCAACAACTGATTATGTGGATTTCAAGATTAATTATGATATAGATGAATCGCTTATAGCGGGCATGGTCATAAGAATCGGAGACAGAGTCGTAGACAGCAGTGTAAAACATAAAATCGATGAGCTTGCCAGGAATTTAAAGAATATCCAGCTGGCATAAAGCTTGAATCTAATAGAAAGTAGGTGCATAAAGCTAATGAATTTAAGACCGGAAGAAATCAGTTCAGTTATTAAAGAACAGATTAAAAGATATTCTGCCGAACTAGAAGTATCAGAAGTTGGTACAGTAATTCAGGTAGCAGATGGTATCGCTAGAATCCATGGACTTGAAAAGGCCATGCAGGGAGAACTTCTTGAATTCCCTGGTGAAGTATATGGTATGGTGCTTAACCTTGAAGAGGACAATGTAGGTGCCGTTCTTCTTGGTGATTCAAGAAATATAAGCGAAGGTGATACTGTCAAAACAACTGGACGAGTAGTTGAAGTTCCAGTTGGTGATGCATTAACAGGACGAGTTGTTAATGCACTTGGACAGCCTATAGATGGCAAGGGTCCTATTAACACAGACAAGACAAGAAAGATAGAAAGAGTTGCTTCAGGCGTTATCACAAGAAAGTCAGTAAGTGTTCCACTTCAGACAGGTATTAAGGCTATCGATGCCATGGTTCCTATCGGAAGAGGACAAAGAGAACTTATCATCGGTGACCGTCAGACAGGTAAGACAGCTATCGCTATAGATACTATTATCAACCAGAAGGGTCAGGGCGTACATTGTATATATGTTGCTATCGGACAGAAGGCATCAACAGTTGCAAGTATCGTTAAGACTCTTGAAGAATATGGTGCTATGAGTTATACAACAGTAGTAGCATCAACAGCAAGTGAGCTTGCACCTCTTCAGTATATTGCTCCTTACTCAGGATGCGCTATAGGTGAAGAGTGGATGGAAAACGGTGAAGATGTTCTTGTTGTATATGATGACTTAAGTAAGCATGCAGCAGCATACAGAACACTTTCACTTCTGTTAAAGAGAGCTCCTGGACGTGAGGCTTATCCTGGAGATGTATTCTATCTTCACTCAAGACTTCTTGAGAGAGCAGCACGTATGTCAGATGAGTACGGCGGAGGCTCACTTACAGCCCTTCCTATCATCGAAACACAGGCAGGAGATGTTTCAGCATATATCCCTACTAACGTAATATCTATTACAGATGGTCAGATATATCTTGAAACTGAGATGTTTAACTCTGGTTTCAGACCAGCGATCAATGCAGGTCTTTCTGTATCAAGAGTTGGTGGTTCAGCACAGATTAAGGCTATTAAGAAGATTGCTGCTCCTATCCGTACAGAGCTTGCACAGTACAGAGAGCTTGCTTCATTCTCACAGTTTGGTTCAGAGCTTGATGCCGATACTAAGGAGAAGCTTGCACAGGGCGAGCGTATCATGGAGATGTTAAAGCAGCCACAGTATAAGCCAATGCCTGTTGAATATCAGGTTATCATTATATATGCTGTAACTAAGAAGTATGTTATTGACATACCAGTAGATAAGATTCTTGATTTCCAGGAAGGTTTGTTTGAATTCATAGATACTAAGTATCCTCAGATTCCAGAGTCTATAAAGGAAACTAAGGAACTTACTGAAGAGAATGAAAAGCTGCTTGTAAGTGCTATTGAAGAGTTTAAGAAAACATTTAAGTTCTAAATGTGGGAATGGAGGTAAATTCTATGGCCTCAATGAAAGATATAAAAAGGCGTAGAGACAGTATTCAGAGTACTGGTCAGATTACTAAGGCTATGAAGCTTGTTTCCACTGTTAAACTTCAGAAAGCAAAGGGAAAGGCAGAGAGCACAAAGCCTTATTCAGATCTGATGTACGAGACGATATGCAATATGCTTGCAAGGTCAGGTAACATCAATCACAAGTATCTTGTTCCTGGTGAGTCTTCTAAGAAGGCCGTTATAACAATAACAGCTAACCGAGGACTTGCCGGAGGATATAATACAAACTTAACAAAGCTTATTACAGAGAGTGGTATTCCAAAGGAAGATATAGATATAGTTGCTATAGGTACCAAGGGAAGAGATTATCTTGCAAGAAGAGGGTATAATATATCAGAAGATGATTCTGATGTTATCAATGAACCTCTTTATACAGATGCAAGAAGCATATGTGATAAGCTGCTTGAAAGATTTGCAGCTGGTGAAATAGGTGAGATATATCTTGCTTATACTTCGTTTAAGAATACAGTAGTTCATGAGCCTAAGCTTATTAAGCTTCTTCCTGTATCAGTAGATACAGATGGCTTAAGCAGCGGTGAGGATACAACACCTATGAACTATGAGCCAGCGGAAGATGAAGCTTTGAACCTTATCATACCTAAGTATGTGTGCAGCCTTATATATGGTGCGCTTATAGAGGCGGTTGCCAGTGAGAATGGTGCACGTATGCAGGCTATGGATAATGCCACAAGCAACGCAGATGAGATGATTTCTGATCTTTCACTTAAGTATAACAGAGCCCGTCAGGCTTCTATTACACAGGAACTTACAGAAATCATAGCAGGTGCGAATGCTATCGGATAGTTATAATAATTATAGATGGAGGTAACAATGGCAGAGAATAATATTGGTAAGATTACTCAGATTATCGGTGCTGTAATTGATATTAAATTCACAGAAGGTAATCTGCCAGAAATCAATTCAGCCATCAACATAAAGACCAATGACGGCGGCAGGCTTGTTGTGGAAGTTGCACAGCATCTTGGAGACGACACGGTAAGATGTATCGCCCTTGGACCAACAGATGGTCTTGTTAGAGGTATGGATGCAGAAGCTACAGGTGCTCCTATATCAGTACCAGTTGGCGAGCAGACACTTGGAAGAATGTTTAACGTATTAGGAGAGCCTATAGATAATAAGCCAGCTCCAGAAGTAGAGCATATGCCTATTCATAGAAAGGCTCCTTCATTCGTTGAGCAGGCTACTAATACAGAGATGTTAGAGACAGGTATCAAGGTAGTAGATTTACTCTGCCCTTATCAGAAGGGTGGAAAGATCGGACTTTTCGGTGGTGCCGGTGTAGGTAAGACAGTTCTTATCCAGGAACTTATACGTAATATTGCTACTGAGCATGGTGGATATTCAGTATTCACTGGTGTTGGTGAGCGTACAAGAGAGGGTAATGACCTTTATCACGAAATGATGGATTCAGGAGTTATCGAGAAGACAACCATGGTATTCGGTCAGATGAATGAACCACCTGGAGCAAGAATGAGAGTTGGTCTTACAGGACTTACTATGGCTGAGTACTTCAGAGATAAGGGTGGAAAGGATGTACTTCTTTTCATCGATAATATCTACAGATTTACCCAGGCTGGTTCAGAGGTTTCAGCGCTTCTTGGACGTATGCCTTCAGCCGTAGGTTATCAGCCAACTCTTCAGACAGAGATGGGTGCTCTTCAGGAGCGTATCACATCAACAAAGAATGGTTCTATCACATCAGTCCAGGCTGTATATGTACCTGCGGATGACCTTACTGACCCAGCGCCAGCAACAACATTCGCACATCTTGATGCAACTACAGTTCTTTCACGTTCTATAGTTGAGCTTGGTATATATCCAGCTGTAGATCCACTTGAATCTACATCAAGAATTCTTGATCCAAGAATCGTTGGTGAAGAACATTATAAGGTAGCAAGATCAGTTCAGGAGATATTACAGAAGTATAAGGAACTCCAGGATATCATTGCTATTCTTGGTATGGATGAACTTTCAGAGGAAGATAAGATGGTTGTATCAAGAGCAAGAAAGGTACAGAGATTCCTTTCACAGCCATTCTTCGTAGCTGGACAGTTTACAGGACTTGAAGGACGTTATGTACCTATAAGTGAGACAATTCAGGGCTTCAAGGAAATCATTGAAGGTAAGTATGATGATATCCCAGAAAGTTATTTCCTTAACTGCGGCAGTATCGACGATGTACTTGCAAAGGTATCAAAGTAGAAGATAAGCAATAAAGATTGTAAACTCAGATATCTTGATAAGGAGAATTGATATGGCAGATACAATGAAGCTTTTAGTAAATACACCTGAAAGGGTGTTTTACAATGATGATGTAACATTTGTTGAGCTGTGCACAAGTGAGGGTGAAATAGGTGTATATCCTAACCATGTACCTCTTACAGCTGTGCTTGTTCCATGTGTGTTAAAGATTCATCAGGATGGCGAAGTAAAGAAGGCTGCTGTTCATGGTGGAATAGTAGAGATACTAAAAGACCGTGTTACAGTACTTGCAGAAATAGCAGAGTGGCCGGATGAAATCGATGTTAATCGTGCCAATGAAGCAAAGGTAAGAGCGGAAAGAAGACTTGCTGCAAAGGAAAGTAATCTTGATGTCCACAGGGCAGAGCTTGCTCTTAGAAGATCCCTTGCAAGACTTGGAGCAGTTGATTAATAATGAAGTATTATAGTCAGCTGTTATGCTAAAGACTAAAATACTTCATGAGTATATACCTTCCATTAACTGGTAATAATATCAGAGAATATTATTATTGGTTGATGGGAGGTTTTTATATGTATAAGAGTATATTGCTTAAAGACAAATATGTGAAAAGATATAGTTTTCAGAGGCTTAGTATTATACTGGCAATAGTTTTATGGATATTTACAGCTGTGCGTGTGTTTTCACCTGGAATAGTAAGGGCGGTATCAGTTAACAGCAGAAAGGATATGGTGAGCATATTCTGCAACAATGTGTACAGGGATGTTTCATCAGAGCTTACTGCTTATGGAGTGATAACTGAAAGCTATCTGTCAGATGATGCTAAAACAATGCTTCTTACGGATATAGCAGAAGATATAGGGCTTAATGCATATAAAATAGTGAAGCATGCAAATGAAGAAGATGATTCATATGCATTGATACAGGACTCAGTTTATGGGGATGTGGATATAAGGATATTATCAAGCCAGAATAAGTATTATCTTGCCATAGATATAAAGCTTGATAAGGGAATAGAAGGTACAGAGCAGTATAAAAAAATAGTGGAAACAGTATGTGAGGAATATGGCATAGATTGTGTTGTTAATGTATGCCTTAAGGGAGCAGTAGATGGCAGAATAGATATAACAGATAGGAAAAATCTGTGTAATGAGTTGTTAAAACAGCTTAAAGCAAAGGAAATACAGTCAAGAAAGACCATGGATATGTTTGTGGTATATGCATATGACAGAAGTGAAAAAGACTATGTCATGCTTGGTAAGAAAAAAATAAATGTAAATATATCAATGGAATATGATGAGGCAGAGGATAAAACGATAGTGTACATGGCTTCCCCGGTATATATTGGAAAATAGATTTTAAAAGATTATTAAAACGGATATTATTACTTGTGTAAATAACACAAAGAGATTAAAATGATGTAAGGATTGCCAGGAGCTATAGCTTACTCTTCATTGTATAATGGAGGGGATAAATAAGTTCTGGCAGTTATGCCATATAAGAAAAGGAAGAAAGCTTGTGAATATAAAAGAATTACTTGATATATGTATAGATAAAAACCTTATAGATATGACTATAAGCAGCAGAAAACTAAAAGATGAAACAAAAGCACAGAAGGTAAAGATAAGACCGGTTATTATTAAAGATACACTGGAGTATCAGGTATCTGAGTTTGTTGGAAGAAAGGTGCTGCATACTAATTATACACAGAAAGATGTTAAGAAGCGTATAGAAAAGTATATGGAAGAAGAGTTTAAGCAGGCGCAGATAACTAGAACAGATTCATTGGCAACTATTCTTTCAAGCAAAAGTGGAACATGTACATGTAAGTATAAGAAAGCGAAGGAAATAAAGGCACAAAAGGAGTTAAGTCATAACAGAACCAAAAAATATATAATTCAGGAAGGCACACCAGTAGGATTTATGATAGACCTTGGGGTTATGACACCTGATGGCAGGATAGTAAGAACACGCTATGATAAGTTCAGGCAGATTAACCGGTTTCTTGAGTTTATAGAAGACATACTTCCAAGACTGGATAAGGATAAAGAACAGACTATAATAGATTTCGGATGTGGTAAGTCTTATCTTACATTTGCAATGTATTATTATCTGAAGGAGCTCAAGGGTTATAATATAAGGGTAATAGGTCTTGATCTTAAAGAAGATGTCATAGAACATTGTAATGAGTTAAGAACAAAATATGGATATGATAGACTGGATTTTTATGTTGGTGACATAGCAACATATAAGGATGTTGACAGTGTAGATATGGTAGTGACACTTCATGCATGTGATACAGCAACAGATTATGCGCTTGCAAAGGCTGTAGCATGGGGAGCGAAGATTATACTGTCTGTACCATGCTGTCAGCATGAGGCTAACAGGACTATAAGCAGTACGCTTCTGTCGCCAGTTATGGATTATGGTATACTTAAAGAAAGAATGTCTGCAATAATAACCGATGCAGCACGTGCCAATATGTTAAAGGCGAGAGGTTATGATACTCAGATTTTGGAATTTATTGATATGGAACACACTCCTAAGAATCTGCTTATAAGAGCTGTAAAAACAGGAAAAACAGATGAAAAAGCAGAAAAACAGGCAGAGGATATGCAGAAGGCGCTAGGTATAGAGCTGACTATTTCAAAGCTGTTATAAAGAGTTATGAGTGAAATGTTAAATCTGTAAAATAACAGGAATGGAGAGAATAATGAGAAGAACTGATAAAAGGTCCAGCTCCAAATATATTTTTTTAGGCGTATTGTTTATTGCGACTATGGTTGTTACATTTTTATCTATGGGACTTGAGACGGTTACACCATCGGCAACGACTATGACGGAGGCTACATTACCAGTCATATCAATGCTGACAGATGAAGGAACGGAATTTAATCCACTTCATGGATATACAGCAGCTATTAACCAGGCACTTACTAATGACAGCCTTACACCGATAGCACAGAACAGAAAGCTTGATATAGTAATATATAGTTATGGGGCAGATGTGCAGGAGGTTTCATACAAAGTAAGAAGCCTGTCGGATAATTCGCTTATTGAGAATACTAAGGTAAATACACTTAACAGAGATGACAATAAAATAACAGCAACTCTTGGAATAAAGAATCTTATAGATGATAATGTACAGTATGCACTTGAGATAATGATAAAAACATCAGCACATGATGAAATATATTATTATACAAGAATAGTTACAGGAGAGAATTATGAGCTGGATAAGAAGTTTGAGTTTGTAAAATATTTTAATGCATGCACATTAAATCCAGGCAGATTGAATGAAATCCAGAAGTATCTTGAAACATTATCAAGTGGCAACAACAGTAACTATGGTAAGGTAAATATTAACAGTTCGTTATCACAGGTTGGCTGGGGAGAAATAACACCATATATAGAAAGCCAGCTTGTACCTAAAGTTAAGGAAATAAGCAAGGATGTTGCTATTATAACTTTAAACTATAGGGCAGGTGCGGTTAACGAATATGATTCTTATGATTCATATAATGTTTATGAGTACTATAGAATAAGGCAGACTAATTCAGGATTTTATCTGCTTAACTATGAAAGGGAAGCAAACCAGATATTTGATGGAAAGAACGATCTTACATCGGCTGGAAAGATTAATCTTGGAATACAATCATCATCAACAGCAGAGTATGCTTCAGATGAAAAGGCAAGATATGCATATTATGTAAATGAGGGTTCATTATGGTGCTTCAATACAGATGATAATATATATACGAGAGTTTTCTCTTTTAATACAGACGAAACAGATGGTATACGTGAGAATTATAATGAACATGGCATAAAAATACTAAATGTACAGGATAGTGGTGACTGCAGCTTTTTGGTATATGGATATATGAACAGAGGTGAGCATGAAGGTGAATCAGGTGTTTCGCTCTGCAGATATTCATATATAGATAATAAGGTTGAAGAAAGATTATATATTCCAGTTGATATACCATATGATATATTATCGCAGAATATAGGAAACATAGCTTATCTTGCAGACGAGAATACATTTTATATACTTATGGATGACTCACTGTATTGTATTGATCTTATAAGCAAAGAGGTTATGACAGTTGTATCAGATCTTGTAGATGGAACATATGCGGTATCTGAGGATGGAAGCTCTATAGCATACAGCATTAACGGTAAGCTATATGGAACTGAAAGTATAAGAGTATTCAACATGTCAGATGATAGTGAACACATAATACAGGCTGATGATGGCGACTATATAAAATGTCTGGGATATATCAATAATGATTTTATATATGGTGTGGCACATAAGGATGACATTATAATAAAAGATGACGGAAACAGAACATTTGCAATGTATAAAGTATGTATCATGAATTCTTCATATGAGATTATAAAAGAGTATGAGGAAAACGGTATATATGTAAGTGATGCAAGTGTTTCAGATATGCGTATTAATCTTACAAGAATAGTGAAGTCTGGTTCAGGTTATGAAGGAACAAGCATAGACCAGCTTATCAATAAAGATGAGAATGTAAAAACAGACGGACTGGCGTTAGATTCTGTAGTGAGTGATAACAGAAAGCAGGAGCTGGCAATAAAGCTTACAAAAGCTTTGTCATCAACAACTGTACAGTTCAGGACTTCTTCTGATGTTGTATACAGAGAGGATGCAGTTCTTGAACTGGCAAAAGAATTCAAGGGTGATGGAAGGTATTATGTATATGGATATGGTAAGTTCCAGAACAGTACGACGGATATATCCAAAGCTATAGCCCTTGCGTATGATACCTATGGCTCAGTAGCGGATTATAACGCTAATACAATATGGAAAAGATATAAAAATACTACAGGAGAACTTAAGGGATTATCATTATCAGGACAGTCATCTGGCGCACTGGCCAGCGCATTGCAGGCAGTTGCTGCATATGCCGGAGGACAGTCAGATATATCGGAAGCCCTTAAGACAAAGACAGCAGATGAAGTGCTTAGCAGTATACCAGGAGTAAGTGGAATAAGTATTAAGGGAGTATCTATAGACAAAATGCTTAATTTCATTGATAATGGCTGCCCGGTTATAGGAAAAAGTGGGAATGATTCATATGTTATAATAACGGCATATGATTCTAAGAATGTGACTTATACGGATGCAGCATCAGGTATGAGTCAGACAGTTTCCTTAACAGATGCAAATAAGTTATTTACACAATGGGAAAATGTATTTGTAACATATTACAAGAATTAAAGAGGATATGTATATGGCGAATTCATCAGAAAGCAGAACTTCACAGAAAAGAAACGCACAAGTTAAAAAACCTGTACGAATTAATTCAAAAAAACGCAGGAGACGCAGAATAATAAAAAGAATAGTAATAGCAATTATAGTTGTGTTACTGGCTGGTGCAGGTATATATGCAGGACCAAAGCTTGTAAAGATAGCTAAGCTTGCAGCAGATGCAAAGCAGATGGCAGATGAGAGTAGTGTTGATACTTTTAAGAATGGAAAGACAACAGTTATATATGATAAGAATGGTGACCAGCTTTGTACCATGAAAGCATCAAAGGATATGTATTATATAGATTATGATAACATACCAGCTACGCTTGCAGATTCGTTTGTTGTTATGGAGGACAGGGATTTTTATAATCATTCAGGTATTGATATTAAAGCGATTATACGAGCGCTGATAGCAAACCGTAAAAGTGATACTATAGTCCAGGGAGCCAGCACAATAACACAGCAGGTTGCCAAGAATGTTTTTCTGACACAGGAAGTAACGTGGGATAGAAAGATTAAGGAGATATTCCTTGCATGGGGGCTTGAAAAGAAATACTCAAAGGAGCAGATACTTGAGTTCTATCTTAACAACATATATTTCAGTAACGGATATTATGGTGTAGAAGCAGCAGCTAAAGGATATTTTGGAAAATCAGCTGCGGAGCTTTCGGTATCGGAACAGGCATTTATAGCAGCAATACCAAACAATCCGACTAAGTACAATCCGCTGACAAACTATGATGCTACGCTTACAAGAAGGAATCTTATACTTAAAGAGTTATATAATGCAGATTATATAGATTCGATGACATATAACACAGCGCTTGATGAAGAGATAACTGTATCTGGCTCAGGAGAAAAGGTATCAACGAAGAACAATTCTGTAGAAACATATGCAAGACATTGTGCTACAGAAGAAATGATGAAGTACTGTGGATTCGTTATGAGAAACAACTTTAATTCCGAAGATGAATATAATGAATATGAAGAACTTTACCAGAAATATTATTCAACATGCCAGCAGATGCTTCTTGGAGGTGGATATACTGTGTATACAAGTATAGATCCAGATGCACAGGAGGCACTTCAGGATTCGATAGATAAAAATCTTGCTTCATATAAAACATTATCGGATGATGGTGTATATGAATTTCAGGGAGCCGCAACATGTATAGATAACAGTACTGGTAATGTTGTTGCAATAGTTGGTTCACGAAGCCAGGAGCTTGATGGATATACACTTAACAGGGCATATCAGAGCTACAGACAGCCAGGAAGCTCAATTAAACCAATAGTTGTTTATACACCATATTTACAGCAGGGAAATACACCAGATACTATAGTTACTGATGAAAAGATAGATGGTGGACCTAATAATGCAGATGGCTCATATGCAGGACAGATGACACTAAGAACTGCTGTCATGAAGTCGAAGAATACAGTAGCATGGAAAATATACAGAGACGACATTACACCTAAGATGGGTATAGGTTTCCTGCTTAATATGGGATTCCATAAGGTATGGATGGATAAGAACACCAACGCAGTTGCACTTGGAGGCTTCACATATGGTGTTTCGACAGAAGAAATGGCAGGTGCATATGCCACTATAGCAAATGATGGAATGTTCCGGCAGCCTACGTGTGTTACAAAGATAACTAACACATCTGGAAGGACGATAGTAGATACATCCGGAAGAGAAGTGAGGGTATATGATACTAATTCATGCCGCCTTATGACAGATATGTTAAGATCCGTAGTTACTGGAGGTACAGGTGTTGGTGCAGAACCATCAGATGCTATTGTAGCTGGTAAAACAGGTACGACTAATAGTAACAAGGATGCATACTTCTGTGGATATAGCCAGTATTATACTATGGCTGTATGGACAGGTTACGATTATCCTAAGACACAGAGTTCTGTAAAGACACTTAGCATATTCAGGGATTTTATGGAGGTAATCCATAAAGGAAAGGAGAAGGTTGAGTTTAAGACTGCCTCTAACGTGATAACAAAGCAGACAGAAACACAACCGGAAACAACAACGGCAGCAGAGCAGGAAACATCTACCCAGCAGGAGACAACAAGCAGGGTTCAGGCAACAACGAAAGAACAGATACAAAAGACAACAGCAGATAATACATCCACCTCTACAAAGGCAACAGAAAAAACAACGGAAAATAAGACAAAGCATACAGGAGAGTGGGATGCACCGACGCAGACGGATAAAGTTATAGAGTAAAGCTGCATGCTGTATTGAAGATTTTTATATTAAGTTACTTATGTAAGATATTAAAATGTAAGATGCTAAAAAGTAATATGTAAAAAAGCTGCTGTGACATTGATATAGTTAATGCCACAGCAGCTTTTTTATATATATCAGTGAGCGGCAAAATTTACTTTTGACACTCACATCATCTTATGATAAATAATATAACGTGAAATTACTTATTCTTTTTACCGAAATTCTTGAAAAATCCTTTTTTCTTCTTTTCTTCAACAACTATTTTTCCACCACGTACTGACTTAATACCAGTGATGTATATACCGCTGACCTCTGCTTTAACTTCAGCCTTAATAGGAATCTGGTCATATACCTTAGGATCAGCCATAAGAGTCATAACCTTAGGACCAATCTTTGCCTTTACAACAGGTACCTTGCTTCTTTGAAGGTACTTAGGTGTCTGGTCAAGTACAATCTTAGGAAGACCAGCTTCTTTTAATTTCATTTTTTTCTTATCGATGATCAGCATCGACATAACCTGCTTTGCAGCATCAATCTGTGCCTGATTAGCATCCTGCTTCTTACGAAGCTTGTTACCTACAATAATAAGAGCTACTAAAGCAACAACAAGTATTGCAATAATAACCAATAAAACTATCGCCCATACTGGCATAATTATTTCCTCCTGCATATATATTTCAGTAATTCATTAATAACTTTAGTATTATATCACGTAAAAAGAGCGATGAAAAGATATTAAACATTAATATTTTATACAAGTTTCTGATTATTGTTATACTTGGTAAGTATAAGTCCGTGTACATATTCTGGCACATTCTTCTTATCTTCAGCGGACATCAGAGACATATCAAGAGGTTCGCAGAATTCTATAATAGTGTGAGCTTTTTTAAGAAATGGTGCATGATCTTCAAATATAGCAGAAGTGTTGTTCTGCACAACAGGTACTATAAGACAGCCGGATTTTTCAGCAAGCTTAAAGCTTCCAGCATGAAATTCCATTACACCTTCACCTTTGTTACGTGTCCCCTCAGGGAATATTACAAGAGAGGTACCATTTTTAATATATTCAATACCAGTAAGGATTGACTTAAGTGCAGCTCTTGTATTGTTTCTGTCAAGCATAATACATTTTATATTAGCCATCCATCTGCGTAGTATAGGTACCTTTGACATTTCCTTTTTTGCAACGTAGGCAGCCCTGCCTTTAATAAATGTATAAGATATGATTACATCAAAAAATCCACGATGGTTTCCTACAAACAAAACAGGCTTATCAGCTGGTATATTTTCAAGTCCGATAGCGGTGATGTTTGTTCCGCATATAAGAAGAATAAGTCTGAACATAAATCTTGCTATTGCATCTGAGGCTTTTTCTTTAGCAAGTGGATTCTTTTTGCCGGCAAGCCACAGTATAGGAAGTGCAAGCAGGCTGAACAAAGCAAATATTAACAAAACAATTATCAGTATGATTAGTCTGATCATATATAACTCCTTTTAATAAAATTATCTTTTGATGTTATGATAAAATATCCATAACAAGTATAATACCAATACTTAGCTGTTCTACTTCTGCACATACGAGGATGCGTAAGAAGAGTAAAGCTTTGTACCATCATTTTTCATAAATATAGCTTCTATGCCATCAAGGCTTTCAATCAGCTCCATTCCTTTATCAGCACCGAGAACAAAACAGGTTGTACTAAGGCAGTCACCGGTTGTTGATTCATGTGATATGATGGTAACATCACAAAGCTCTGATTCATATGGGTATCCGGTTTTTGGGTTTAAAATATGGTGGTAAAAAGTTCCGTCACCAGAGTAAAAATACCTTTCATATGTTCCGGATGATACAACAGATGAATCGTTGATGTTTAACAGTTCCATATATTCACCTGTATCAGAGAAAGGCTTTTTAACAGCGATTGTAAAATCGGTATTTTTCTTTTTTTCTCCAATGCATAAAACATTGCCGCCAAGATTAATTATAGCGCTTTTTACACCATTATCAACTAAAAAAGTCTTGATTTTGTCGGCTATATATCCCTTTGCTACGGCACCAAGGTCTATACAGAAGCCATCGGGCATATCTATATAGTGTGTTCCTGCTGTGTCAGTGTTAAGAGTGACCTTCGTATAATCTACATATTCCAGTGCATTGCTTATAAGTGAAGCATCAGGAACAGAAGGTGAGTCGGAGGTGAAATCCCATAGACGGGATACACTTCCTATGGTTATATCAAATGCACCATCTGACAGCCGGCTGTATTCAAGACCGGTTTCAATAAGTTCATATAGTTCATCGCTTATTATTGATGTTTCTTTATTGTTGACCTTATACAGTTCGCTCGCTGCAAGAGTACGTGAAAAAATATGTTCATAATGATCACATAACGATATAGCTTCCAAGATAATGCTTTTATTGACATTGGTATAAGAAGATATCTGCACATAAGTGTTTAGCTTATAATCAGTTATGCTTATTGGAGTTGTCAGGGTTAATTCAGTCCCGCATCCTGTAAGAGGAAGTATACAGGCTGTTATAAGCACAGTAGACAGAATCAGGCAGGATAACTTCTTTTTTTGTTTATACAAAATATTCTTCATGTTTTCTTTTATTCCAATTCCTATATTATTATATTTACCTAAAAGAGTATACCAAATATTGAAAAAAATGTGAATTCACTTTTAATTTGTACTGGATTATGTTATAACAGATAATGTTGTGAAACAAGCTGGCTTGAATAACATGCCAAGAATAATGAAATGAGGATTATTTATGAAAAAGAAATTAGTTAGCCTTATGCTTGCTGCTACAATGGTAGTATCGCTTGCAGCATGTGGCTCTAAAAAGACAGAAGCTCCAACTTCTACAGTACATAAGGATATAACTGCTGCACAGTATGATTCAATAATATCTGCAGATGCAGCAATATATAAAAAGAACTTTACAATGCCAGAGTTTAAGGGAATGGAAGTGACAGTAGATAAGTCAGTGCTTAATGTATCAGATTCGGATGTTGATGATTATATTAACCAGAATATCATCGCTTCACAGGCAAAAACAGAAAATGTTACAAGTGGCGTTACAGCTAACGGTGATAGTATCATACTTGATTACTCAGGTAAGCTTGATGGTGAAGCATTCTCAGGTGGAACAGCAACAGATGCCTCATATACTATAGGTTCAGGAAATTTCATCAGTGATCTTGATAAGGGTCTTGTTGGACTTACAGTTGGACAGGAGTATGATATTCCATGCACATTCCCAGATAACTATACATCTGAGCTTGCTGGAAAGAGTGTAATATTCACTGTTAAAGTAACAGCTATAGTTAAGACTACATATCCAGAGATAACAGATGAATGGGTAATGGAAAACAAGGATACTCTTAATCTTTCAGGAACAACAGTTCCAGAGTTCAGGCAGGAAGTAAGAAAGATAGTAGAGGCTAATGCCAATGACAAATATATGCAGGCAACATTCAATACTGCATATGAAAAGATTAAAGAACAGATTGGTGATAGCGTGACATATCCAGATGATGAAGTACAGTCACTTGTTGAAGTGTTTAATACTAACATTGAAAACGAATTTAACAATTATGGTTCATACTATGGTGCGTCAGATCTTGATTCATATAAAACAAAGGTGTATGGTTTTGATTCAATAGATGCATACAACGAATATGTTGATAACCAGGCAAAGTCATACCTTTTAGAGAAGATGGTGATCACAGTAATTGCTGCAGATAACGATATCCACGTAAATGAAGATGAAATCGTATCATATGGTAACGATCTTGCAACATATTATGGATATGATGATTTTGCTGCTATTACAGATGCAGTTGGTAACGAGGTTGTATCTGAGATTGGATACCAGATTCTTTCACAGAAGGTTATAGAGTTTGTATGCAGTCAGATATCAGAAGTTGAGAAGTAGAATACAGCATATATTATTCTGCATAAATATATTGGGACGGTGTATAATACATTGTCCCAATATTATTTTTTTAGATAAAGAAAAATTTATATGGTTTATATGAATGGGAGATTATAATGAAAGAATTCGTACCAAAGATATTTGATGTGATGAAAACATATTCAAAGGGTCAGCTTGTAAAGGATGTTGTGGCTGGTATTATCGTTGCTATAATAGCACTTCCTTTATCAATAGCGCTTGCCCTTGCATCAGGAGTAAGCCCGGAGCAGGGCATATATACTGCGATATTTGCAGGTTTTGTAATATCATTTCTTGGCGGAAGCAGGGTGCAGATAGCAGGTCCCACAGCTGCATTTGCAACAATAGTAGCAGGTATAGTAGCCAGAAATGGTATGGATGGATTAATAACAGCCACAATTATGGCTGGTATTATACTTGTAGTTATGGGATTTTTAAAGTTTGGTAACCTTATCAGATTTATTCCTTACACGATAACAACAGGATTTACTTTTGGTATTGCTGTGACGATAGTTATAGGACAGATTAAGGATTTCCTTGGGCTTACTTATCCAGCAGGAACTGCGGCAGTTGAGACTATGGATAAGCTGAAGGCTGTTATAGCTAATATAGGAACATTTAATATTAAGGCATTTGTAGTTGGTGTTGTTGCACTTGCAATTCTTATCATATGGCCAAGGTTTAAGGCACTTGATAAAATACCACCATCACTTATCGCAGTTATAGTATCAGTTCTCATGGTTAAATTCATCGGACCATTAAAAGATGTCAATACAATCGGAAGCCTGTATACAATAAAGAAGGGGCTTCCAGCGGTAAGTATTCCAAGTGTCAATATTGATATGATTATGACACTTCTTCCGGATGCGCTTACTATCGCGGTACTTGCAGGTATAGAAAGTCTTCTTTCATGCGTTGTGTCAGACGGTATGATAGGTTCAAGACATAAGCCTAATATGGAGCTTGTTGCACAGGGAGCAGGTAATATTGTGTCAGCACTTTTTGGTGGTATTCCGGCAACAGGTGCTATCGCAAGAACAGCAGCCAATGTAAAGAACGGCGGACGTACACCTATAGCGGGAATGGTTCATGCGGTTACACTTCTTATTGTGCTTGTAGTGCTTATGCCATATGCGGCATGGATACCTATGCCAGCTATTGCAGCGATTCTGTTTATTGTTGCATATAATATGAGTGGCTGGAGAGAAATGGTTAATCTTGTAAAGCACTCACCAAAGTCAGATATTCTTGTACTTCTTACAACTATGATACTTACTGTTGTATTTGACTTAGTCGTTGCAATAGAGGTAGGTATTGTTATGGCAGCACTTCTTTTTCTTAAGAGAATGGCTGATGTAACAGAGGTAAGAAGCTGGAAATATATCGGGGAAGATATTGATGAGAATAATGACCCTGAAAGTATCAATCTAAAGAAGGTTCCAGATAAGACTTTAGTATATGAAGTAATCGGACCAATGTTTTTTGCAGCGGCGGATAAGTTTATGGACATACATATGGAGTCTGATATAAAAGTAGTCATAATCAGAATGCGTGGTGTTCCAGCTATGGATATATCAGCATTGCGTTCGCTTAAGAATATACATAATGTATGTAAGAAGCGTGGCATAACACTTGTATTATCCCACGTTCAGGAACAGCCTAAGTCTATGATGGAGAAGGCTGGATTTGCGGCAGAAGTTGGTGAAGAGAATTTCTGTGCCAATATTGATGCAGCACTGGCACATGCACAGGATATCGTTGGGTAAAAGTATATGACAGCAGCAGATATATAGATATGAATTAAACCTCCAGGTCTTTAAAATAAAGGCTCTGGAGGTTTTTTGACTTTTTATAAAATGATGTCTTTAAGCAGAGCGGCAGCATTGCCACCCTCGATAGCAGTAAGCTCATCAGCGCTCAGACCACTGGTTCTAAGCAGCTTAAGTGACTCAGACTGGTCAGACCATGGACTGTCTGTTCCAAATAGGATATGGTCAGCACCGTGGGCACGGATCATCTGAACGAACTTCTCTTTGGACAGGAAGTTGTTGTCAGGAGTGCTTTTAAGGACAAAAGCTGTGTCAAGCCACACATGAGGAGTTCCGATTAACCGGCTGCATACTTCATCATACATGGACCAGCCGCCCATATGGGCTAATACAAGCTTGTGTGGAGGAACTTCTTTTATCATATTAGACAGACGCTCAACACTTGCTTCATCACAGTTTGGAAAGCTTATATCCATACCGCAGTGGATAGTTACGATGAGGTCGTTGTCGTTTGCACATTCTATAATTCTAAGATATCTGGGATCATCTATATTAGTACGTTGAAATACAGGATGAAGCTTGATTCCTGGGATGCCGGCTTTTGCAAGATTATTTATTATAGTCTTATAGTCAGCGGTATCTGGATGAATTGTACCAAATGATATTAATCCGGTTTCTTTGGCGGATTGGTTGGTTTTAATGGCTATTTTATTGATAGTTGTATGTTGTTCTGGCTTGGTTGCTATGGGTAGTAATACAGAGTAATCAATTCCCGCCTTTTTCATAGAAGCTTTGATAGAGTCTACACGTCCATCCAGATAGTTAGGTATACCTCCGCTTTGTGCAAGACGTCCTACTGCACGGTCAGCAAGTTCGTCTGGAAAGCTGTGAGTATGAAAATCTATAACCATATAAGTCTGGCCTCCTGTTAATATTAATATTAAATGAAATATGAAGCAATATAAGCTGCTTTTAGTTCAGGTCTTTACTAAGCATTGACATGAATCAAAACTTTTAAACGTCAGTTATTGTTAAAAAGCATTTTAAAGCTGATATTTTAATCTGATGATAGCATAAAATGTAAAATCAAGTCAAAAAGTAAAAATAATAAAAATCTGTAAATAATAAAAATAATCAAAATGTATAAATCATTACATTTTCCACATACTACACATACAGCATAATTATGGTAAAAAATGTGCATATAGTCAGGAAAAGGAGGCTTATGTTATATGAAGGCAACAGGTATTGTCCGACGGATTGATGATCTTGGCAGAATAGTCATACCAAAGGAAATCAGAAGAACATTACGGATACGGGAAACTGATCCTATGGAAATATATACAGATATAGATGGACAGATAGTGCTTAAGAAGTATTCGCCGATGGGAGATATAACTGCTATGGCAGAGGAATACGTAAAAACACTGGCTGAAAATACGGGTATGACAGCAGCTATAACTGACAGAGATCATGTTATTGCAGCGGCAGGAAACGAAAAAAAATATATTCTTGGAAAACAGATATCAAGAGAACTGAATGCTGTTATGGATGAAAGAAAAAGTGTTATGGCAGGCTGTACAGATACATCATATGTGTCTGTTGTATCGGGTTATGAGTGCAAAGAAGAGGTGATAAGTCCTATAATATGTGCTGGCGATGTATTAGGCTCTGTTATTATGTTTACTAAAGATAACGGATATAAGTTTACAGAGTGGGAAAAATGTATAGTAAAAGTTGCAGCTGATTTTCTTGGGAAACATATGGAAAGCTGATTGTACTTGCCATGAGTATTGCATATAGGCTATACTATGCATACGCATAGGTTCAAGGCTTTGGTATATACGGAAATGCTTATGAATCTGTGACATGGCATGATATATGGGAGGTGCTATGCCATAAACAGTGGCACTTCCTTTTTTCAATGCACAATAAAGCATGAATAAAACAAAAGAAATATAAAGATTAAGAGGCATAAGGAAAAGGAGACAGGCTATGAGATTAGATAAATACCTTAAGGTATCAAGACTTATAAAAAGACGTACAGTAGCTAATGATGCATGTGATGCAGGAAGAGTTATGATTAATGATAAGGTTGCCAAGGCATCAGCTGATGTAAAAGCAGGAGATATTATAGAGATATCCTTTGGCAATAAGAATGTTAAGGTGAAAGTAACAGATGTGAAGGATACTGTAAAAAAAGAAGAAGCTAAAGAAATGTTTGAATATATTTAAGAATCAAAGTCATATTTTCATATATTCCCCAATATATTAGACAAGTAGATATAAAATAGGCTTGTTCATGATTGAAGGGAGTTGTGGATGATGGAGGAAACAAGACGTGTAAGACATCCTCATACAGTTCATATGGAGGATAGAAAAAAAGTTGAATTCACAGGGATTACAGATGTTATATCATTTGAACCGGTTAAGGTCATGTTAGAATCAGATTATGGAGTTATTGTCATAAAAGGAGATGCACTTCACGTAAATAAGCTGTCAGTGGAAAAGGGAGAACTGGATGTAGATGGAAGAATAGACTCAATAGTTTATTCGCAGAATAGTACAGCGGGTAAAAAGGGTGAGCCCCTTATAAACAGGCTATTTAGGTAGTATAAGCTATGACAGCAGAGATTGTATGGGAGGGCAGTACGCTTTGCAGGACACTCTGGTGGGGAATGGTATTTGCAGCGGAGTATGATACAATAAGGATATTTAGAAGAATAGTAAAACATAATATGCTTGTTATCATGGTTCTTGAGGATATGGCATACTGGATATATGTATCAATAAAAATATTTTCTATATGTTTTTATGTTAATGATGGGGTTATAAGGGCTTTTATTATAGCGGGTTTTATTATGGGTGCAGGGCTTTATGTTAAAGCATTAAGCAGATATTACATAAAATATGGTGTTAAGCTTATATCCTTTTTTATAAAAATAGTCAGTATAATCATAATAAAACCATTGAAATTCATTTTATCTATGGTTAGAATGATATCAGGAAAGCTGTTGTTTCCTGTAAAGTTATGTTGCCGGTATATTAAGAGCAAAATATCTTTTAAATCTGACATCATTAAACATAAAAAAAAGAAAATCATAAACGATAATTATGATAATGACATTAGTAATAAGCAGTCTTAGATAAATATAAAGATGTATACAGAATTGGAGCGGTATATATGAAATTTGAAACAAGAAGAGAACGGGAACTCCGTAGAAAGAGACAAAAGCGTTCAGCTATATTAGGTATGGTGTTTGCCATACTTGTTGTTATCGGACTTGGCATACTGTTATGGAATGGAAAGAAGAATATTGAAGCTAAGAATGTTGAATATGAAAAAGAAATATCACAGCTTCAGGCACAGGTAGATAGTGAACAGAAACGTACGGATGAACTTAATGAATACAAAAAATATATACAGACTAAAAAGTTCGTCGAGGAAGTTGCTAAAGATAAGTTTGGTCTTGTGTATCCTGATGAGATAATATTCAGAGGAAAGAAGTAGATGAATATAAGCACATAGTATATAGCAGAAAGCACTGTTATGTACATGTGCTTTTATTGTTGTTACATCGGCTGGGAGTAAAATATTTTTTGATACTTATATCTTGACGGGCATTTAACACAATATGACATTTTTTTTTATATGTATGTGTATATAATGATGTCTGTTAAATGGAAAAGTATATGAAGTATCGTAAGGGGAGATAGTTATGAGTAGATGTGATGAGTTGTGTATGACATATACAGTTAACAGGCTTTCAGAAACAGCAAAAACATTCAGAAGATTAGGGGAAACGTATGAATGTGCTTCAGGTGATGAGGCAAAAAGTCCAAGCTTTAAGAGGCAGCTGTTTTTAGTTGCAGATATTCTTGATGATTGTACACTTATGCAGCTGGAAGCAGACAAGCCTGCTAAAGGCCTGCTAAGGGATATGTCATCAAGAGCACTTATATCAGGTATTGTTATCAGAGAAGTAAATATACTTAAAAGCAAAAACGGAAAAAATGAGGTTGTTGTACAGGCAAGGACACTTGGGAAGGGCTGCACATCAGAAAGAAAGATAAGAAAAATCATATCAGATGTATTTGGTGGCGGGTATTATTCAGACCATAACAACAGGCTTGTTGTGAATGAAGAATGTCAGCAATACGTATATCATCAGGAGAACAGATTCAGATTCCTTTCAGGTGTGGCAAGGGAATGTAAGGATAAAAGTGGATTTAATGGGGATAATTTCATGGTTTCCAATCTTTCCTGTGGAAAAGTTGTTGCAGCTATAGCTGATGGATGTGGAAGTGGTAAAAGAGCATTCATAGAGAGCCGTATGGTTATAGAACTTATGGAAAACTGCATAGATGCCGGATTTGAGGAAAAAACAGCAATAGATTTTATCAATTCAGCATATATCAATGGTGGAGGCATGGGGAATCCTGTAACTATGGATATGAGTGTTGTTGACTGCCAGTCAGGTATAATGCACTGCATAAAAATGGGAGCGGTATCAACATTTATAAAAAGAGAAGGCTGGGTTGAAATAATAAAGTCATCAACGCTTCCTATGGGAGTTTTAGAGCAGGTTGACTATGATTGCACGGACAAGAAGCTATATGACGGAGATTATGTTATAATGATAAGCGATGGCGTACTAGATAATCTTCCATGTGTGAACAAGGAAGAAAAGCTTGTCGAGATAATCAACAGTGTGAGGATGAAGAAGCCAAAGGCAATAGCTGATGAAATATTAAAAAAGTCAATGGGATATAATCATGAAAAGGTTTTTGATGATTGTACGGTTCTTGTCTTCGGGCTGTTTGATACATATACAAAATGATAATGATGTAAGAAACAAAATACTTTTGCCACTTACATATGATAGCAGGATAAGTAAATAAAGGTATATAAAGAGGAAAGATATGGATAAACATACAGTAAAAACAGAGCGGGCAGTATATAGTTATATAAGAAGCAATCATATGTTTGATGATTGTAAGCATATCATAACCGGAGTTTCAGGCGGAGCAGATTCAGTCTGTCTTTTACTCATGCTATGTGATTATGTTAAAAAATATCAGCCGGATGTATGTATACATGCTGTTCATGTTAATCATATGATAAGGCAGGAAGCATTATCAGATGAGGAATTCACAAAGAAATTATGTGAAAAACACGGGGTTGACTGTTACGTGGAACATATAGATTGTGTGGGGATTGCAAGAAAAAATAATCTTACAGTAGAAGAGGCAGGAAGGCTTGAAAGATATAGGATATTTAATGAGATAGCCAAAAAATATGCATATGATGGTAAATCTATGATATCAGTTGCACATCATATGAATGACCAGGCTGAAACTGTTATTATGAATATGGCGCGGGGTACTTCATTAAAGGGTGTACGTGGAATAGTACCGGTGCGTGATAATATTTGCAGACCTTTGTTGTGTATAACAAGAAGCCAGATAGAAGGTTACTTAACAGCAAGAGGACAGTCATATGTCACAGACATTACTAATTATGATAATGATTATACAAGAAATGCTATAAGAAATGTAATACTTCCATATATGTGTGAGCATATTAATAAAAGAGCGGTAAATAATATATCGTCTATGGCAGAAGATATAAGGGAAGCAGATGAATATATAGACAGGCAGACAGACAGGCTGTATGAGGAATGTGTGTATGAGAGTATACAGGATCACAAAGAGACAGGTGGAAACAATAATGAAACTGACATTATAAGGATAGCACTGGATAAGCTTAATAAGGCTGATATGCTGCTTGTTAAGAGGGTTATTTATAAATGTCTTGTCAGGCTGGCTGGAAGGGCAAAGGATATATATTCTGTTAATGTTGCTGATATAGCTGCACTTTCAGGAATGCAGACAGGAAAAAAAATACATTCAGTATATGGCATACAGGCAGAAAGAGAATATGATTATATAGTTCTTAAAAAGAATATAACAGATTTAAAAGATACGTATAAGGCAGCAGTAGATATAAGCAGTCTTGACGTGAATGGCGAAGCATTAAAGATTAGTGTTGACAAGGATATATATATTGCAGGATATGGGGAGAAATATGTATCTGATATTACATTTTCGCTTGTTGATAAAAAAATATCTTTTAAGAATGATGAAAATACAGAAACTAGTGGTAAAATTCTCATAAATAAATCAAATAATGTCTATGCTAAATATTATGATTATGATAAAATTAATAAATTACTGGATATAAGATTCAGAAAACCACAGGATGATATTGTGGTATCTAAGGATGGAAGTACTAAAAAACTAAAAAAAGAACTTGTAGATAGAAAGATACCATCAGCATACAGGGATAATGTACTTCTTGTATGCGATAAGAATCATGTGTTATGGGCGTGCGGCGTAAGAAGGTGTGAGAGCTGCCTTGTGGATGATGAAACCAGCTGCGTGCTTCAGATATTGATTAATATGAAAGAGAGGAACTAAATATGGCAGATATGCATAAGATAAGTGTCATGATATCAGAGGAAGAGTTACAGGCAAAAATATCAGAGCTTGGTGAGAAAATCAGCGCAGATTATGAGGGGAAGGAAGTAAAGCTTATATGTATACTTAAGGGAAGCGTATTCTTTTGCTGTGAGTTAGCTAAAAGAATCACCGTTCCTGTAAAGATAGATTTCATGCAGACTTCAAGCTATGGAAGTGGAACAAAGTCAAGTGGAAATATAGTTATAAAGAAAGAACTTGATGAATCTATAGAAGGCGAGCATGTTATTGTGGTTGAGGATATTATTGATTCTGGTAATACTCTCTACAGGCTTATGCCTATGCTTAAGGAACGTAATCCAGAAGATATATGTATATGTACACTTCTTGATAAGCCGGACAGGAGAGAAGTTGATATAGATGTAAAGTACAACGGATTCAACATCCCAGATGAATTCGTAGTTGGATATGGTCTTGATTATGATCAGAGATATAGAAATCTTCCATTTATAGGTGTTGTACATCTTGATGATGGGGAATAATGCGTTAAAGCTGATAAAGGCAACATATCATATCAGGCAACAGGCATCTGATATTAATCAGGAAAATGCATAAGAATGGAGAGTTATAATGGATAATAAAAGAGGTTCAAGGTTTTCAGGAGTGGGAATCTATCTGTTTATAGTTGTTATTGCGGCGATGTTTATTATGTATGTATCACGCATGAATTCTGGAGCAAGTGATTACACATATAGTGAATTCGTAAATGATGTTAACAAAGGTAAAGTAGAAAGTGTCGTTATAAGACAGAACTCAGAGGTTCCTACTGGTGAGTTATCTGTTAAAGTAAGCGGTGTACAGAATGTTAAGAACGTATATGTATCAGATGTTAACCAGGTAGAGGAAATATTACTTGATAAAAATATATCTTATACACTTAAGGATGTAACAAGACAGAGTGTTTTTCTTACATCAATCCTTCCTTTTGGTCTTAGTCTTGTAGTGCTTATATTCTTTATGATGATGTTTACAAGACAGGCCGGCGGTGGCGGTGGCAACGCTAAGATGATGAATTTTGGAAAAAGCCGTGCTCGTATGGTAAGCGGTGAAGATAACAAGGTTACTTTTAAGGATGTAGCAGGTCTTAACGAAGAAAAAGAAGAACTTGAAGAAATAGTTGATTTCCTTAAGGACCCTGTAAGATATACATCACTCGGTGCAAGAATACCTAAGGGTGTTATATTAACAGGTGCACCTGGTACAGGTAAGACACTTCTTGCAAAGGCTGTTGCCGGAGAGGCTAATGTTCCGTTCTTTAGCATATCTGGTTCCGACTTCGTTGAAATGTTTGTAGGTGTTGGTGCATCAAGAGTAAGAGATATGTTTGAAGAAGCAAAAAAGAATGCACCATGCATTATATTTATAGATGAGATAGATGCTGTTGCCAGAAGAAGAGGAACAGGCATGGGTGGCGGACATGATGAAAGAGAGCAGACACTTAACCAGATGCTTGTTGAGATGGATGGTTTCGGTGTGAATGAAGGCATCATCGTTATGGCAGCCACAAACAGAATAGATATCCTTGATCCAGCGATATTAAGACCAGGCAGATTCGACAGAAAGATAGTTGTAGGAAGACCAGATGTACAGGGAAGACTTGAGATATTACAGGTACATGCGGCAAAGAAACCACTTGGTGATGATGTTGACCTTGAGAAGCTTGCAAGAACTTCAGCCGGCTTTACAGGCGCTGACCTTGAAAATGTATTGAATGAGGCAGCTATAGGAGCAGCAAGAAAGAAGTCAAAGTATATAACAAATGCTGATGTAGAAGAGGCATTTATAAAGATAGGAATAGGTGTTGAAAAGAAGAGCAAGATTATCTCTGACAAGGAAAAGAAGATTACAGCATATCATGAATCAGGTCATGCTATACTGTTTCATCTCCTTCCAGATGTAGGTCCTGTACACACGATATCTATCATACCTACCGGCATGGGCGCAGCAGGTTACACTATGCCGCTTCCAGAGCGTGATGAGATGTTTAATACAAAGGGCAAGATGCTTCAGAATATTATAGTAAGTCTTGGTGGACGTGTGGCAGAGGAGCTTGTGTTTGATGATATAACAACAGGGGCTTCACAGGATATAAAACAGGCAACACAGACAGCAAGAGATATGGTTACAAAGTATGGTTTCTCAGAGAAACTTGGACTCATAAATTATGATACAGATAGTGATGAGGTATTTATCGGAAGAGATCTTGCACATACAAGACCATATGGTGAAGATGTTGCGGCACTTATCGATAAGGAAGTTAAGGATATAGTAGATGAGTGTTATGTTAAGGCTAAAAAGCTTATATCTGAGCACATGGATGTTCTTAAAAAGAGTTCAGAGCTTTTGCTTGAAAAAGAAAAGATATCAAGAGAAGAATTTGAAGGACTTTTTACTGATAATGTAATAGCATAGAGCAATAAGGGCATAGAATAATATGGGTATAGAACTATGAAATCCACATATTGTATTGATTTGTAAACACACAATGTGCAGTATGCACAAAAAAATATCACAATTATTGTGAAGTTTGTGAACACTTATGGGGCTTTGTATGATATTATAATTAATGTAAAAACCCCCAATACATTATATATTTTTTGCTACACCCCATAATAAGTGAAATACCTTCTCCAAAAAGGACAGTCCCCCCAGACTGTCCTTTTTACTTTATAATAATAAGGCTGAAGAAAGTATTATGGTGGATGAATTAAAGAAATCTTAATAAATATATCTTATAGTTGAATAAATACCTTCAATGATATAAAATTATATGTGATTAATGTCAAGGAGCAGATTCTATGATAATAAGCGCAGCAGTTGAAAATCTTGCATCGTGGGAAAAGAAGTTGTTGTATATGTGTAATGCAAGACCTACCATCAATACAAGAGCTTTGTTTTCTGACGTTACAGAGGATTATAGAAGTCCGGCAGAGCCTATGCCGGGAGATACAGTAAAGATAAGACTGAGAACAGGACGTTATAATGTAGATAAAGCGTATATATATGTAAATAATGTAGAATACCCTATGACAAGGATCAAGGCTGAGGGTCTTTTTGATTATTATGAAGCAGACATTAAAGTTGGTGAAGAAAAGCTTTACTATTATTTTAAGGTTGAGACAGGAAAGGTCGTATGCTATTACAATCAGATAGGGGCGATAAAAGAACTTAATATATATTATAACTTCCAGATTATGCCAGGATTTAAAACACCTTCATGGGCTAAGGGAGCTGTTATGTACCAGATATTTGCAGACAGGTTTTATGATGGTGATAAGTCTAATAATGTACTGGATAATGAGTACAGCTATATAGGAGAGCATGTCTGTCAGGTAAAAGACTGGGACAAGTATCCTGCATCTATGGGAGTAAGGGAATTTTATGGTGGAGATTTAAAAGGAGTACTGGATAAGCTTGATTATCTAAGCGATTTAGGTATCGAGGTTATATATTTTAATCCTTTGTTTGTTTCACCATCCAACCACAAATACGATATCCAGGATTATGATTATATAGATCCACATTTTGGAGTGATAAGAAAAGATGATGGAGAACTTCTTAGTGATGGTGACCAGAACAATACACATGCAACACGCTATATAAACAGAGTTGCAAGCAGGGAGAATCTGGAAGCCAGTAACAGCTTTTTTGCAGAAGTTGTAAGACAGATTCATGAAAGAGGCATGAAAGTTATAATAGACGGCGTATTTAATCATTGTGGTTCATTCAACAAATGGATGGACAGAGAGCATATATACAGCTCAAGCGATGATGTTTATGAGTGTGGAGCATATGAAAAATACGAGAGTCCATATCACAGTTTCTTTAAGTTTTATGGTAATCAGTGGCCAGACAATGGTTCATATGACGGCTGGTGGGGGCATGATACACTTCCTAAGCTCAACTATGAGGAATCAAAGGAGCTTGAGAATTATATACTTGATATAGGTAAAAAATGGGTATCAGAGCCTTATAATGTTGATGGCTGGAGACTTGATGTTGCAGCGGATCTTGGATATAGCAAAGAGTATAATCATGAGTTCTGGAGAAAGTTCAGAAAGGCTGTTAAGGAAGCCAATCCAGAAGCTATAATCCTTGCTGAGAATTATGGAGATTCATATGACTGGCTGCAGGGAGACGAATGGGATACGATCATGAACTATGATGCATTCATGGAGCCAGTGACATGGTTTCTTACAGGAATGGAAAAGCATAGCGATGAAATGCGCCCGGATTCATTAGGCAATCCTGCTTATTTCTTTGGTGCAATGCATCATAATATGGCACGAATGGGTGGACAGAGCTTTGCCATATCCATGAATGAGCTGTCAAATCATGATCATTCAAGATTCCTTACAAGAACTAATCACGTTGTAGGAAGGGTTGCAGATTTAGGACCGGATGCAGCTAACCAGAATGTAAATAAAGCAGTATTTATGGAGGCGGTCGTTATACAGATGACCTGGCCTGGTGCACCAACAATATACTATGGAGACGAAGCGGGTGTATGTGGATTTACAGATCCTGATAATAGAAGAACATATCCATGGGGACATGAGGATAAGGAGCTTATTCAGTTCCATAAGGATGTTATAAAGATGCATAAGGAGAATGAAGTGCTTAGAACAGGTTCGTATAAGCAGCTTTGTTCAGAACACAATGTTATTGCATATGGAAGATTCAATATGAATGATGCAGTTGTTGTGGTTGTTAACAACGGCGAAGATGAAACAAGAGTAAAGATTCCGGTATGGGAAACAGGACTTGGCATGGATGAGGATGTTGAACAGATAATGGTGACATTTGATGGTGGATATACTATAGACAGGCAGGGATACAGGCTTAAGGATGGAAAGCTTGATATAGGATTAAGAAAAACATCGGCAGTAGTGTTAAGAAAACTTCGCTGGTAGGAAATTAAGAAATGGAGTCAGATATGGCAGCAGATAATAATGATGGAAAGAAGATACAGCTTAACCGTAAAATGAGATTATGGAATAAGTATAAGAATCCAATAATCGGAGCTGTGTCGGTTATAGTTATAGTAATAGCAGCAGTAGTAGTATTAAGAGCATGCAGTGTTGGAAAACCGGATGGCAGTGGAAAACCGGATAATAAGAATAACAACAGCACAACAATGTCAGCTTCTGCAGATAAAACAGAAATACAGACAACAGCAGGCAGTACACAGGAGACAACAGCTTCTGTAAATGATAATACAACACAGACAACAGCAGCTATGGCTTCTAAAGGAAGTGTTGTAAAGATAACAGATCCTGCGGATGAAGAAGAATATTCAACAAATGATTTATATGCAGACACAGTTCTTTTTGGAGATATGATTATAGAAGGTATACAGGATTACGGATATCTTGGTACAGGCAATATCGTGTCAGATAATAATCTTACAACAGATAAGGCTCATAATTATATATCAGATGTTAAAGACAGAACACCATCCAAAATATTCCTGCTTGTAGGACTTAATGACCTTAACTATGGAACAAGATCAGGAACGGATGTTGCAGAAAGAATAGAGAACTTAGTAGCAGCACTTAAAGAAAATATTCCATCGGCAAAGATATATGTTGTTTCATTACTTCCTGTTACAGAAAGCTTTGAAGCAAAATCATCAGTTAAGATTAAACAGTCGGACATAAATGATGCGAATAAGAAGCTTGCAGAAGATGCAACAACAATGGGTGCTGTGTTTGTAGATATAGCAGATTCATTTAAAGATGGTTCAGGTTATCTGAATACAAAATATTCAACAGGTGGATATAATCTTAATCATAATTATTATCCATTTTTCCTGAATAAGTTAGCAGGAGCGGCTAAATAATGAAATTCTATGTAATGACACTTTTTCCACAGATGATTCTGGATGGACTAAATACGAGTATCACAGGCAGAGCGATTGAATCAGGAGCTCTGTGTGTAGAAGCAGTTGATATAAGGGATTTTTCCAAGAACAAGCATATGAAGGTTGATGATTATCCATATGGCGGTGGAGCCGGCATGGTCATGCAGGCAGGACCGGTGTGCGATGCATATGAAAGTATTGCTGCAGAATGCAAAAAAAGACCGAGAGTGGTATATATGACTCCGCAGGGGCATACATTCAACCAGAGGATGGCAGAAGAGTTTGCAAAAGAAGAAGAGCTTGTTATATTATGTGGACATTATGAGGGCATAGATGAAAGGGCATTAGAGCTTATAGTAACAGATTATGTTTCTATAGGTGATTATGTCCTGACAGGCGGAGAATTGCCAGCCATGGTTGTTATTGATTCTGTATCACGTCTTGTTCCGGGTGTGTTAAACAATGAAGAGTCAGCACAGACAGAAAGCTTTTCGGATGGACTGCTTGAGTATCCACAGTATACAAGACCGGCAGAATATAAGGGGCTTAAGGTGCCGGATGTACTCCTTTCAGGACACCATGGAAAGATAGAAGAGTGGAGACATAAGAAATCCTTAGAAAGAACGCAGCAGTTCAGACCTGATATGTATGAAAAGTATATGAATAAAGAGAAATAAAAGAAAACAAAAGAAAAATAAAAGAGAAATATAAGCTGTTTAGGTATGAACGCTTAAAACAGCTTAAGGATTATATTAATGGTGTCAGGAGCTGTCCTGACATCATATTAAAATCCATCCAGACAATAACTACAGGATAACAACTTAAAAACGAAGATAAAAACGAAGATAATAACTTAAAAATGCAGTTGACTAGTATGGTGTAAATATGATAATATATTCAAGTATTTGATAATAGAGAGTGTTTATTACTTATGTCAGTGATATGAGGTTAATATGACCACCATAATTAACAGATGATCACAATATGCCTAGATAGCTCAGTCGGTAGAGCAGAGGACTGAAAATCCTCGTGTCACTGGTTCGATTCCGGTTCTAGGCACTTATATATAATTATATATACATTATGCGGGTGTAGTTCAATGGTAGAACACTAGCCTTCCAAGCTAGATACGTGGGTTCGATTCCCATCACCCGCTTTTTTTAATAAAACCAGAGAAAATATTAATGAACATAAGATAAGAAGGATGTACAAGGTATAAAGGGTAACATAGCTATGTTTCTATTTTGACTTGTCATTTTTTTAACAAACAAGAGTGATGATTAGCTTACCGGAGGCTGTTATGGAAAAGATTGCTAAATATTATAATGTTAACGCTGACATTATAGTAAGTGAGTATATGAACATTGTTAAGGCAGATGAAAGTCTTTTTATGTTTCTTGGTGAAACATCGAATCTTATATTTACACATGCTATTTACCCAGAAGATGTAGTAAAGTTTGAAACAGCAATAAAGGAAGTAGATGAGGGAGAACAGGTATATGTGTCTATCAGATTAAAAAGCCGTGATAGTGATTACAGATGGATGCGTGTTTTTATAAAACCATATCATGATAAGACATCAGGAAGGTATTATAATCTTGAAATCACAGATATGTATACCTTAAAAAGACAGAATGAGGAGCTTAAACAGATATCAGAGATACAGACAGAATTCTTAAGTATTATAGGAGATTATCTTTTTACGTATAATATAAGCAAAGATTCTTTAAGAATAATATTACCAGGCAATGGAAGTCAGACGATAGTATTATATGAGGGAAAACTTGGTGTATGGAGCAGTGAGAAGCTTGATAACAGCATGATTGACAGTCATAGCATAAAGGATTTTGAAGGTCTGTGCATGGCTATAGCATCGGGCGAGTCTTATTTTACAAGAGATATAAAGATGAAGCTTGCAGATTATGATGAAGCAGCATACTGGTATACATTTAAGGGTAAAAGAATACATAGGAATGATGGTGAGAATATAATAGCGGGGGCTATAAGTCTTACACAAAACAAAGAATATCCAGCTGAAGATGTTTCTGTACAGGATGAGCTAAGAGATGCAGGAACAGAGCTTCTTAATAAAAAAGCAATTACCAATTATGCTAAAAAACTCATAGATAAGAGAGTGAATCATAAGGTAACGATTGCCATTATAGATATAGATGATTTTAAAACCATCAACGATACATATGGACATATGTTTGGTGATGAGGTGCTGCGTGATGTTGCACAGATATTAAGGGAAGCTGTCGGTCACAATGGCATGTGTGGACGTATAGGCGGAGATGAAATGTTTATTGTTATGGAGCATTTTGAGGATGATGAATCTATAAGAAGCATACTTCGTACTATAAAGAATAATATATCGTGGCTGTATCATGATGATGTAAGGGATATTAACAAGATTACATGCTCAATAGGTACTGCCTCATATCCTGATGATGCAAGTGATTTTGATAAGCTGTTTCTGATAGCTGATAAAATGCTGTATCTTGCTAAGGAAAAGGGAAAAAACAGATATATCATATATCATCCTGATCTTCACCAAAGCTATATAATGAGTGATGAGGTTGTAGCGACAACCGAGAAGGTTTTTTATAAATACAGAAAACTTAGTATAGTTAACGATTTTATCCAGCAGTATATATGTAAGACAAGGGATTCTAGAGAATGTCTTGATATGATTATGTCAGCATTTGAGATAGATAGTATATTTTTATATGATATGTATGATGACAAGAGATATGTGTTAGCTGGTACTGTTCCAGAACTTGAGGAAAATGGTGAATTTTTAAAGGAAGATAATTATATACCGGATTTCAGGGATGATGGAATAAAGACAATAGAGAATATTATTCTCTATGAACGTAAAGCACCACATATGTTTAAAGCGTATGATACGATGGGCATCAAACAGCTGATACAGGTTGTTGCGTGTGTTGACAGAACAATTATAAATAACGGTAAAAATAATTTCTGTGTTATATCTTTTAACAGAAACAGACAGCTGAAAAAATGGCCAGAGGTTGATATAGATTATCTGGGGATTATAGGTAATGTGATTGGTGAAGAATATCTGAAAGAGAAGAAAAAGAATGATAGATAGTTACATAGCGCTGGATCTTGAGACAACTGGTCTTAATCCGGCATATGACAGGATAATAGAAATAGGTATGGCAAAAGTAGAGCAGGGCAATGTGGCTGCTACATATTCTACGCTTATTAATCCTGGGATAACTGTTGGTGAACGTGTTGTAGAGCTGACAGGAATACATAACAATGAGCTTACGGATAAACCAAGGATAGAAGATGAAATCAGGAATATTCTTGACTTTATAGGAGATTATCCGATACTTGGACATAATATAATATTTGATTACAGCTTTTTAAAGAAAGCTGCGATTAATAATAATATTACATTCAGTGTTAAAGGCATAGATACACTTAAAATGGCAAGAAGGATACTTCCAGAGCTGGAGCATAAGAAGCTTGATTATCTATGTGAGTATCTTAAGGTCGATCCTGGCAGTTCACACAGGGCTTTAGATGATGCACTTAGTGCAAGTGCCATATACTGGAAAATGTATCAGATAAAAGCAGATGATTCCGGGTTTGAGACAGCTGCAGAGCTAGTATATAATGTTAAGAAGGATAGCCCGATAACAGAGGCACAGAAGAATTATCTTACAGCACTTGTTAAGAAACACAATATAGTTCTGGATATTCCTGTTGAAGAGATGACTAAGAGCATAGCATCCAGAAACATAGACAGGATTATATCAGAATATGGTAAGTAGGACACAGTATTTTATGGTGTTGGATTTATGAGATTATTAGGCTTGCTTCATTGCTTTGCAATGGAGCAAGCCTTTTTCTATATGCTAATCATTAAGCAGATTTATAATCAGCTCTTTGTTGACAGACTTAATCATGGAAGCATACTGTCTGAGTTTGTCTACTTTTTCTGTACGATTCTGGCTTATATATATATCCTTTAAATCAGCATAGCATGAGCGGATATCTGAACCAATGCGTATACTATATTCAAGATAATGTGTGGCATCAGTGATATCATCCTGCTCTTTAAGAATATGTCCAAGGACCGCAAGATTCTTTATAAGCAGTGTGTAATTATCTTCATACTCTGTAAGAGCCTCAAGATTAGCAACGCCATACTTAAGCTTTAAATCAGTGTTCGAATATTCTGTAAGGTTAATTATATTTTTATCCTTAACAGATATGATTTTATTGTATGCGCTGTCAGCCTCCGGGTTGTTTTTTAGAATATCTGACAGTAAAGTGTTATTTTCTTTAACAGGAAGAGTTGTGTCCCATTCGATATATTTTAAAGTACTTATATCTTTCTTTCTTGTTGCGTTAGCTTTTTGCTCGCGTTCCCAGAACTTTTTAATGTTATTTTTCTGTGAAGTATCACTTTTTTTAATATAAAGTTGAATTACAACTAATATTATTATAAAATAAGGCAATATAAAATGCATATTAAACTCCTTGATGTATGCAGAAAAGAGGATATCATGATTAATTTAAAGAATAACAAAACTAAAAGGGTTGTTGCAGCGGTTATAGTAGTCATTCTTATACTTGCAATGGTGCTTCCAATGGCAGTTTCAGCACTTATCTAGAATAGAAAGCTGACAAAGCAGTAATCTATCTATATAGGTAAGAGCTGCGATACCATGTGAACCTTACATCATAGTATAGTTGCAATTAAATATATGTGCAAGAGAAAAATATAAAAAGGATGATTATATGAAGACAGGAAAAGTGTCAGATACAATTCTATCCAGGTCGGTATTAAAACCTGTTAATACTGTACGTGGAAAGTATGTGAAAAGACTTGATATAGGACAGGATGCAGGAGAAGTGCAGTTACCATGCCAGACTGATATATCATCAGATTACAAGGATACATTGCTTATGGCAACAGCCAGTGGTTATATGCCTGTGATAAAGGCAGTTAATAACATATATGCAGCAGGTGGAGTTCCAGTTGGACTCAGTGACTGTATTGTCATGGATAAAGATTCAAGAGAAATACGTTTAAGAGAAGTTATAGCACAGCTTACGAGACAGTCAGCAATAACAGGAGTGTCAATAACAGGAGGCCATACGACAGTAAGTGGCAATGTGACATCTCCCATGGTTACAGTTACAGCAGTAGGTGTAAGGCAAGAGCAAAGAAAGCAGCCACAGCCTGGAGAAAGCATTATAATGACTGGATATATAGGGATGAGCGGGATAAGACAGCTTATAGACCGTAATTCTGATATGGTACAGGCAAGGTATAGTGATGACTATACCGCAAAGGCGTATGGCAGCGATGAAGAACTGTATATAGGTGATGTTGTTGAGCTTTTAAGGAAGAATAATATAAACTGTTATATGCATGATGTTTCAGAAGGCGGGATATTCGGTGCTTTATGGGATATGAGCGAATATGGGCATACAGGACTTGATGTGGATATAAGAAGCATATCAGTCAGACAGGAAATAATAGAAATATGTGAGCTGCTTAATGTCAATCCATATGAGCTTGAATCCATGGGATGTTTGTTAATGACATCAGACAACGATTGTGATATTATAAATATACTTAAAAGCTGTAATATAGAGGCACAGGTTATAGGAAAGGTTATAAAAGGAAGCCAGCGCATACTTCATAACAAAGATGAGGAGAGGTTTCTTGATCTTCCTAAACAGGATGAACTGTATCGCAGTGTTGAGTAAAACTGGCTGCACTATGTATAGATAAGAAGTGCAGCATTAAAACTATAATTAATTGAAAGGGTATAATGATATGAGAGAAAAAATCCTTAACTTGTTAGAAAAAAATGCAAGAATAGACATTCACGATATGGCGGTTATGCTTGGAGTCGCGGAGCATGAAGTCGCGAATGAGATTGCAGACATGGAAAAGGAACATATTATATGTGGTTACAATACCCTTATCAATTGGGATAAAACAGGTGAAGAGAAGGTCACTGCACTCATAGAGGTTAAAGTTACACCACAAAGAGGACTTGGCTTTGACAGTATAGCTGAGACTATTTATAAGTATGATGAAGTGACATCAGTATATCTTATGTCTGGTGGATTCGATTTTACAGTTATAATCGAAGGTAAAACTATGAAGTCTGTTGCACAGTTCGTTAATACTAAGCTTGCACCACTTGATTCTGTATTAAGTACATCTACACATTTTGTACTTAAGAAGTATAAAGATTATGGAACTGTATTAGACGAGGAATATAAGGATGAAAGGATGCTGGTGACACCATGAGAAATGCTTTATCTAAGAAAATTATTGATATTCAGCCATCTGGTATCAGAAAGTTCTTCGATGTTGTAAATGAGATTCCGGATGCGATTTCACTAGGTGTTGGAGAGCCTGATTTTGATACACCATGGAATGTAAGAGAAGAAGGAATATATGCACTTGAAAAGGGCCGTACATTCTATACATCCAATGCCGGACTGAAAGAATTAAGAGAAGAAATATGTAACTATGTGGCAAGGAAATATAACGTGGCATATAATCCACTTAAAGAAACTCTTGTTACTGTTGGTGGAAGTGAAGCCATAGATATAGCTTTAAGATGTATGGTAGATCCTGGTGATGAGGTCATAATACCTCAGCCAAGCTATGTCTCATATCTTCCATGTGCTGTTATGGCAGATGCAGTACCAGTGTTTGTTAATCTTAAGGAAGAGAACCAGTTCAAGCTTACAAAGGAAGAACTTCTTGAACATATCACGGATAAGACAAAGATACTTATTATGCCATTCCCTAATAATCCAACAGGTGCAATCATGACAAGGGAAGAGCTTATGGAGCTTGTACCAGTTATTATAGAGAATGATTTATATGTTATATCAGATGAGATATATTCAGAGCTTACATATGGTGATGAAAGGCATTGTTCTATAGCAAGCCTTCCAGGCATGAAGGAAAGAACTATTATGATTAATGGTTTCTCCAAGGCATTTGCCATGACAGGATGGAGATTAGGATATGCATGTGGTCCGGACTATATTATAAAACAGATGATAAAGCTTCATCAGTATGCTATCATGTGTGCACCTACAAACAGTCAGTTTGCAGCAGTTGAGGCACTTAAAAACTGTGACATGGAAGTTGAAAAGATGGTTACTGCTTACGATCAGAGAAGAAGATATCTTGTTCATGAATTAAGACAGATGGGTATAGATTGTTTTGAACCATTTGGTGCATTTTATATATTCCCATCTATTAAAAAATTCGGAATGACATCTGAAGAGTTTGCAAACAGACTTCTTGAAGATCAGAAGTTAGCAGTAGTTCCGGGAACGGCGTTTGGCGAAAGTGGAGAAGGCTTTGTAAGAATATCATATGCATATTCACTAGATAGTCTTAAAGAAGGACTAAGAAGGATAAAGAACTTTATAAATAAGCTATGATGATTCAATGTCGTATTCTCTTAGCCATCTATATGAAAGCCAGGTTAATAACAACTGGTTTTATACATTAAGGTAAATGTTAATTTAGTTTAAATACAGACAGGAGGAACAGAATATGGCAGGTATTAGTGCGGATTTGATAAACCCATTTCTTATGGCAGCAACAAGCATTATGAAAGATATATGTCAGACAGATATGAGTATAGGAAAACCATATGTTAAGAAAACTGAGTTCGAGGATGAAACTGTTGCGATTATGATAGGTATTACAGGTGAGATGAAGGGGCAGGTACTTATGGCGTTTTCATATGCCAATGCACTTAACGTAGCCTCAAGAATGATGATGGGAATGCCTGTAACAGAGCTTGACGATATGGCAACAAGTGCTATAAGTGAACTTGGAAATATGATTATGGGTAATGCAGCAACCATATTTTCAACAAAGGGAATTGTGATAGATATAACACCACCGACTGTATGTCAGGGCTCTATGACGATAACACAGACATATGCACAGAATATATGTGTTCCTATACAGGCAGGAGATGGACTTTCACTTGAGCTTGATATAGCTATTAAGACGGAATAAGAGAAAGGACTAACAGAAAGAAATAATATGCTTAATATAGTGTTACATGAACCAGAAATGCCAGCTAATACTGGAAATATAGGAAGAACATGTGTGGCAGCAGGAGCAAGGCTGCATCTCATAGAACCATTAGGATTTAGCATTAATGATAAGATGGTTAAAAGAGCAGGGCTTGATTACTGGAATAAACTGGATGTTACGGTTTATAACGATTATGAGGATTTTCTGAAAAAGAATCCAGGTGCTAAAATATATATGGCAACAACCAAGGCACATAAAACATATTCTGATGTGCATTATGAAGATGACTGCTATATAATGTTTGGTAAGGAAAGCGCGGGTATTCCAGAGGATATTCTTGTTTCTAGTGAAGATACATGTATAAGAATACCTATGATAGGAGATATAAGGTCTTTAAACCTGTCGAATTCGGTTGCAATAGTGGCATATGAAGCATTAAGGCAGCATGATTTTAAAGACATGCGCCTTAATGGACATCTGCATAAGCTTCATTGGAAGGATGAATAGTAGTAGTACAGCTAAAGGTTTTCCAGTGGCTTAACAGATGGTATAGTATTTACTTTTTATCTAGTGGGAGTGTGAATATAAATTCAGTTCCTACATCTTTGGTGCTTATGACATCGATATGTTCTTCATGGGCCTGGATAATTTCTTTGACAATAGACAGTCCAAGACCAGAACCTTTTTTATCCCGGCCTCGTGAAGCATCTGATTTATAGAATCTGTCCCATATTTTGTCAATATCCTCTTTAGATATACCGCTTCCGGAATCTTTTATGGATATCTGTGCTTTTTCACCTTTTTCCCTGACGGTTACGTATATGAAAGAATTATCGTGGCTGAACTTTATTGCATTATCAATAAGATTATAAATAACCTGCTGGATTTTCTGCTTATCAGCTTTTACATTTTCAATATTCCCAGCAAATGTAAGGCTGAACTTGATGTTTTTTTTCTTACATGTTCCCTCAAGTGTTTCTATAGTATGTTTAATAACAGAGTTGATATCAAATGTGCTTATATCAAGCCGTACGCTTTTAGGGTCAAGCTCATTAAGCGTAAGGATATTACTTGTAAGCTTAGTAAGTCGGTCAGTCTCAAAAAGAACAATGTTTATATACTTATTTATCATCTCAGCAGGTATGGTGCCATCCTCAATAGCCTCAAGATATCCTTTTATAGAAGTAAGAGGAGAGCGGAAATCATGGGATATGTTAGATAAGAATTTCTGCTGGAATTTATCCATTTCGTTTAATTCCTGTGCCATATAGTCAAGTGATGCCGCAAGTCGTCCTATTTCGTCGTTGTGTTTAGACTGTATGCGGTAAGACAGATTTCCTTTTCCATATTCGATAGTTGCTTTAGTAAGTTCGTTTATAGGTGCATGTATATATACAAAATATAATATGAGCATAGATAAAGACAATATCATAGAAATAGCAAGTGTCAGATAGTTAGTGTTAAATGTCTGGTAAACACGGTCGGTAAGCACACTTTCAGGAAGGTTTATGACAACATATCCAACAATTGAAAAATCACTGGTTATAGGAGAATACACACTAAGCATATTTTCGTTGAACAGACCAAAAAAGTTGCCAAGGTGGGAATGTTCTCCGTTAAGGCTTCCGTAGTCAAAGTCTTCCACCTCATAAAGGCAGTCTTCTTTGGATGCCTTGTGTGTATATCCAGTGTCAAGCAGTACTTTTCCTTCAGGCTCAATAAACATTATGCGTGTATTATTAAGATGGGATAATATGTTAAGATTAGTTCTTATAGCCGGCATACGATTAGAGGCAAGAAAGTCAGTACCATATTCAACAGATATTTCTGTTGCCTGCTGATAAAGATTATTGGAATAATAATTATATATTCTGTTATAATCATGTCTATAGCATATAGTTGTAACAGCTGCAAAGCTGGTTATGGCAACGACTATATATAGTAAAATCTGCTTTATAAGCATATTGTATTTCATAATAATCTCCATTCTTGCGTGTGAAAAATCTTATTTTTCACACTAATCTCCCATATTAAATGTGTGTATGGTGCTTAAGTGCATAACAGCCATGCATGAATACGTATATAAAGCATTATCTGGTTACGAACTTATAGCCGATACCCCATACTGTTTCTATTGCCCATTTGTCATGGTCATTTATTTTTTCACGTATTCTTTTAATGTGTACATCCACAGTTCTTGTATCACCTATATAATCATAGCCCCATATATTGTCAAGGAGCTGTTCTCTTGTAAATACCTGGTTAGGAGCTGAAGCAAGAAAATACAGCAGCTCGAGCTCTTTTGGCGGCATTTCTACTGATTTTTTATAGTAGGTTACTGAATAGTTATCAAGATTGACAACAAGGTCAGGATAAGTTACACATTTGGAAGATTCGTTAGGAGTTATTGCTGACTGAGGAAGATGATAGCGTCTTAAAACTGCCTTGACACGGGCAACCAGCTCCTTGGTTTCAAAGGGTTTAATCATATAATCATCTGCCCCAAGTTCAAGCCCAAGAACTTTATCAAATGTCTCACCTTTTGCAGATAACATAATTATAGGGGTGTTATTATTCTTTCTTATTTCCCTGCATACCTGATAACCATCAATACCAGGAAGCATAAGATCAAGAAGGATGAGATTGGGCTTGAATGAAGGAAGTGCATCTAGTGCACTTTCCCCATCATATACAATCTTTGTTTCAAAACATTCTTTAGTAAGATACAGAGAAATCAATTCTGCTATATTTTCATCATCATCCACGATAAGGATTTTTTGTTTAGTAACCATAAGGGGTCTCCTTTTCTTTGCGATAAAATATCATAGTATGTCAGTCTTTAAATGTAACAATAGTCACGCCTTCGGCCCCTTCACCTATCTGTCCTAAGCGGAACTCTTTTATATAAGGTATTCCACGAAGATAAGAGGTTATACCGGAGCGCAGTGCACCTGTGCCTTTACCATGTACAATTCTTACCTGTGGAATCTTCGCAATATATGCATCATCAAGATATTTATCAAGTACTGCTATTGCTTCATCTACGGTATAACCAAGGAGATTTATTTCCGATGAAACAGAAGAAGACTTTGACATTTTGATTTTACTTGAACCGCTGCCAGACTTTGAAGCTGCTGCTTTATTATCTTCTGGGTCTTTATAGCCTTTAAGGATAGCAAGATTTTTTATGTCCATCTTGGTATTAAGGCTTCCTATAAGTACAGAAACCTGATTTTTGTTCTTGTGTACCTGTGTAACTGTACCTATAACATTCATAGTGAGAACCTTAACATGCATGCCAGGCTTGAATTCAGATATATCATGAGCCTTTATGGTCTGAGGTTTAACTGGTTCAAGTTTAAGTTTTTCCTGACGGTTGTTTATTTTTTCGCGTATTTCACTACGATGCTTTTCAAGCTCTTTGACTGACATACCATGCTTATTCATGGCATTAATAGTCTTATCTGCATATTCCTTGGCATCACGAAGTATGCGAGCAGCATCTTCGTTGGCCTTTCTTATGATTTTATCAGTACGCTCATCAAGCCTTTCAGTTTTCTTTGTGAGTTCAGCTTTTAGGGTCTTAATCTGTTCCTTATACTGAGCCAGCTCTTCGCGTTCTTTTTCAATAGTTACACGGCTTTGTTCAAGGTCTGTTACAAGATCTTCGAATCTTATATCTTCTGAATCAAGACGTCTTGAAGCATCAGCTATGATTTCATCAGACAAGCCAAGCTTTTTTGATATTGCAAATGCATTACTTTTGCCAGGAATACCAATAAGAAGACGATAAGTAGGGCGAAGAGATTCAACATCAAACTCACAGCATGCATTTTCTACGCCATCAGTTGTAAGCGCATACATCTTGATTTCACTGTAGTGGGTTGTTGCCATAGTGGTTATTCCACGTTTGTGAAGATTATCAAGTATGGATATTGCGAGGGCTGCACCTTCAGTAGGATCAGTTCCGGCACCTATTTCATCAAACAATATAAGGCTTCTACTGTCAGCCTTCTTTAGGATATCAACAGTATTAGTCATATGTGAACTAAAGGTACTAAGACTCTGCTCAATACTCTGTTCATCACCGATATCAGCAAATATATCATCAAATACAGCTATATCGGAGTGGTCAAGTGCGGGGATGTTAAGCCCGGCCTCAGCCATAAGAGTAAGGAGACCTACAGTCTTTAGCGAAACAGTTTTACCGCCGGTATTAGGACCAGTTATTATAAGAAGGTTAAAATCTGTTCCAAGGTATATATCAATCGGAACAACCTTATGTGGTTCAATGAGAGGATGTCTTCCCTTCTTTATGTTAATGCGACCGTCAGTATTCATAACAGGACGGCTGCAGTTATAGTGCCTTGATAGCAGGGCTTTGGCAAATATACAATCAAGCTGTGTAAGAATGTTATAATCAGATAAAAGTGTATCAGTATGACAAGAAGCCTTTTCACTTAAGTCTGCAAGTATAACTTCTATCTCAGCCTGCTCTTTAAGCTCAAGCTCGCGAATATCGTTGTTAAGCTTAACAACAGAGGCCGGTTCTATAAAAAGTGTTGAGCCTGTGGCTGACTGGTCATGTACCATACCTGGCATAGCTGATTTGTATTCAGCTTTAACAGGAAGACAGAATCTTCCCTGCCTTGTTGTTATGACATAATCCTGAAGATATGTTCTTGTTGATGGTGAATTCAAAAGCTTATTAAGTTCAGTGTGTATGCGGTCAGCAGCCTGATTTTTTTTGCGTCTTATATCGCGCAGTGTAGAGCTAGCATCATCGCTTATCTCATCCTCTGATATAATACATTTCCTGATGGCATTCCCAAGAAGTGTAAGAGGGTCAAGAATATCTATCATAGGCTGGATAGAATCATTTCTTGTTTCATAATAGTTTTTAACATGAGCAGCACACTCAAGAAGCATGCTGATGTTAAGAAGCTCAAGAGCGTTAAGAGAGCTTCCAACCTTAAGACGGGCAAGACTTGCACGTATATCTTTTATTCTTGAGAAATCTACGCTGCCTTTCTGGTAAACTCTTGTGAGAGCATCGTTTGTTTCATCAAGAGCTGCGTTGATATCATCAATGTTATTCATTGGAACAAGAGCCTTAAGAGTCTGTCTGGCACCATCAGAACATGCCATAGACACAAGGGCTGATATTATTTTATTATATTCAAGTGTTATTAAAGTTTTTTTATTCAATGTAGTACTCCGATATATTATTTTTTATAAATGTATTTTACAGCATTTGCGCATAAAAAACTATATGATATAGTAATAAATATGCAAAAAAGGAACGCTTATTAATAGCTTTGACATAGTTTGTTCATAAATATAAGTTATCATAAAAAGAGTAAATTATGATATAATGAGCGCTGAGGAATAATATGGAACACAAAAATAACGGACATGAGCAGGAATATCCGCTGTATACAGAGAGGATAGTGCCAAGCCCCAAGGTGAAATACAGAAGACTTATCAAGACTGTGAAAATACTTCTTCTTATAATAGCTATAGGCGTTATATATGCTGTTGCAGATAAGATAGTTATACCAGTGATCATGGATAAAATAGCTGTAAGAAACAGAGTTGTTGATCATATAGAATTTACAAGGGATGAGTATCCTGATCCTGAAACGCAGCAGATAGAAGATCAGAGACAGATTAAGAATGATTATGATGCAATCATACAGTCATTAAGAAGCAAGGTATCTGATGTGCAAAGAACAGTTGTTACAGTCAGGGAATATGTATCAGGTCATTATAATGACAATGATAGTGATACGCCATATGTGTCAGAAAAGATACAGGATGATCTTGTAAAACTGGAAAATAATGTTGAAGGATATTCTACGATGGGGCTGCTTGTAGGACATCTGAATGGGAGATATATGATATTAACCTCACAGACATATACTGCGGCTGTAGAAGAATATGCGGTTGTTGTGCAGGATTCTGATGAATATAAGGCGGAGCTTGTATGCTCTGATGAACTGACGGGTATAAGTATAATAAGCATATACGATACACAGGTGACAGATGCTGATAGCCAGTATATGAAGGTTGCGGATCTTGATAACTCTTATGTACTAAACAAAGGTGATATGGTAATAGCTACAGGGAAGATATATGGAACAAGTGGTGCTATTGATTATGGGACTATAACGAACAGAACCGTGGCCAATTCTATAGATAACAATTATGAGATATTTGAGACTAATCTTTCATGCATGAAGGATGATTATGGCTTTTTATTTAATTCAGATGGCAATGTCGTAGGAATATCTCAGGTGAATTCAGATTCCAAGCTTAAAGCAATAGGAATATCTGACCTTAAATGTATGATTGAGTGTATGATTAACAGGCAGGGAAAGATGTATTTTGGAATAGTAGCCCAGAATGTGGATAGTGAGCTTTCAGAAAAGAATGGAATTCCAATGGGAATATATATATCAAAGGTTGATAATGATTCACCAGCATATCAGGCAGGACTGCAGCCAGGCGATATAATACAGGGCATAAACAAAATGCCTTGTTATTCTATACAAAGACTTAATGATAAGATATATGACAGCTCGGCAGGACAGGTTATTAATGTATCCATAAAAAGAAAGGGAAAATCAGGATACTTTGATGCGTCCTATGACGTATCAGTTGAGCTAAGATAAGCTAAAGAAAAATAATGATTATTTGTAATAGGAATGGAGAATTTAATTATGCGATTTATTGAAACTTTTAAAGATGGCGACAGAATATCTGATGTATACTTATGCAAGTCAAAGTCAACAGCACTTACAAAGACAGGCAAAGAATATGAGAATGTAATGCTTGCAGATAAAACAGGGCAGATAGATTCCAAGATATGGGATGTGAATTCTGGTGGAATAGGAGACTTTGATGTAAATGATTATGTATATGTAAGTGGACAGGTGACAAGTTACAATGGTGCACTTCAGTTTAAGATAGAAAGAGCACGTGTGGCAGCAGAAAATGAATATTCACAGTCAGATTATATACCAGCTTCAAGGTTTGATATTGAAGATATGTACAGGGAACTTCTTGGCTATGTGAATAGTATAGAAAATGTGTACATAAAACAGCTTCTTACCGCTTTTTTTGTGGATGATGAAGCATTTGTCAAAAGATTTAAGAATACATCAGCTGCAAAGACGGTACATCATGGTTTTTTAGGCGGACTTCTTGAACATAGCCTTAGTGTTACGAGGTTGTGTGATAAGATTAGCACGAATTATGATTTTTTAAACAGAGATCTTCTTATAAGCTGTGCAATGCTCCATGATGTAGGAAAGGTAAAGGAACTTTCTGAATTCCCAAGAAATGATTATACAGATGAGGGGAATTTCTTAGGACATATTGTTATGGGATATGAGATGGTTATGGAAAAGATAAAGAATATACCAGATTTTCCACCAATAATAGCAAATGAGATGGGACATTGTATATTATCACATCATGGTGAGCTTGAATATGGTTCACCTAAAAAGCCTGCAATAGCAGAAGCAGTAGCACTTTCAATGGCAGATAATATAGATGCAAAGCTTGAAACATTAAGGGAGTGCTTTGAAGCGAAGGATACCAATGACTGGCTTGGCTTTAACAGATGGCTGGATTCTAATATAAGAAGGACAAGCTTTTAGGACATCTTTTGACCATGACATCATTGTAATGCTATAACGAGCAGATTGAAAATGCAGTAAAACAGGAAAAAAGATAGAAAAATATAAGATAAGTGGAAATGGAGATAAGGATGTCATACAGTAAGAATGATTGTGTGGAGCTGACTATTGAAGATATAGGTGTATCTGGTGAAGGAATTGGAAAAGTAGACGGTTATACTTTGTTTGTGAAGGATACAGTAATCGGTGATGTTGTACGTGTTAAAATAATGAAAGCTAAAAAGAATTATGGCTATGCAAGACTGATGGATATAATTAAACCATCTAAGGACAGAGTGGAACCAGCATGTCCGATTGCCAGACAGTGCGGGGGCTGCCAGATACAGGCTATGAATTATAATGCACAGCTTAAATATAAGCAGAAGCTTGTAAAAGATAATTTGCTAAGAATAAGTGGACTTACAGAAGGTGCTGACTATGAAATGTGTGAGATACTTGGTATGGATACACCTTTCAGATACCGGAACAAAGCACAGTATCCTGTAGGTGAGGATAAGGACGGCAATATTGTCATGGGCTTTTATGCAGGACATACACATTCGATTATTGCATGTCCTGATGATGACTGTATGCTTGGACATAGAGATAATGCATTTATACTTAACGCTGTAAAAGAATGGATGAAGAAATACAGGGTACGCGCTTATAATGAAAATATACATAAAGGAACAGTCAGGCATGTGCTTATAAGGACAGGATATCATACAGATGAGGTTATGGTATGTCTTGTGACTAAGAAAATGCTAAGAAAAGAGGCAGCAGACGGACTGGTTAAAGCTATACAGAAGCTTAAGTTAAATGTTGCATCACTGGTTGTAAACATAAACAAAGAAGATACGAATGTGATTCTTGGCAAAGAATGTATAACTCTTTATGGAAGACCATATATTGAGGATTATATAGGAGATATAAAGTTTCAGATTTCACCGCTTTCATTCTATCAGGTCAACCCTAAGCAGACGGAGGTTTTATATAACAAGGCACTTGAGTTTGCAGGGCTTAAAGGAAATGAAAGCGTATGGGATATGTATTGTGGCATTGGAACAATATCATTATTCCTTGCAAAGAAAGCTGGTAAGGTATATGGAGTTGAGATAGTACCACAGGCCATAGAAGATGCAAAGAATAATGCTAAGATTAATAATATAGATAATGCAGAGTTTTTTGTTGGCAAGGCAGAAGAAGTTGTTCCAGCATTTTATAAAAAACAGACAGGCGTACAATCTGATAACGATTCAACAGACAGTAAAGAATATGATATGACAAGGCCAGATGTAGTTGTGGTGGATCCTCCAAGAAAGGGCTGCGATAAAAAACTGCTGGACACGATAGTAAGCATGACTCCGGACAGGATAGTATATGTAAGCTGTGATTCAGCAACATTGGCAAGAGATCTTAAACTGCTGGTGGAATATGGATATAAGGTGGAAAAAGTACAGCCGGTAGATCAGTTTGGGAATACGGTGCATGTGGAGACTGCGGTGTTGCTACAAAGGAAAAATATGTAGAAATCCTTGAATTTACGCACTTTGTGGAGTTTTTCAGTTTCAGAAAAATAGGTGAAAATCACAAAGAAAAGAGCCTTGTGAAGAAAGTAACCGTTGTTGTTGCGTTAGACCTCGGGACGGGGAACACAAAGAATCTTGAATATGAAAATGAATAGAGAGCTATCAGATTATTGATAGATTATAGGGATACTTGTCAAAAGCGGGTGTCCCTATTTTTTATAGGGCATTCCAGAAATGGAGTGTCTTTTTTATACCAAAATATTAAAAATTCAGGAGGAAAACGAAAATGACAAACACAGCGTTAAGAGCAGAGAATAGCAATTCTCGCACAATTACTTTCAAGAGCAGGGAACACGAAAAATTTTATGAGGAATATCTGAAAAAATGCAGATATCAGGATGTCTACCATCGGGCTTTGATTTATTGCCTGGGTATCGACAGAGACACAAGAGATAATGTGAATAAAATCTATAATTTTAAAACTGGATGTGTAAAAACGGAATGCCTGCAGGAAGGGTGGCAGACCAGTGGAAGTTTACGAATTGTCCGTATGGCATTTAACCTGTATTGTAATGGAACACCAAGCGTCGGAGATTACGAAGCAGAAGAAGATCAGTTGAAAGAATGTCAGTGTTATACCGTAGAGGATCTGTTTTGCTGTGGATATGCCCGGTATTTCTGGGAAGCTATTAAAATCCGTTATCCAGAGTATTGCTTTTACAAAGACTGGGAGGATATATATGCTGAAAATTAGATTACAGGGTACTTTGAGGGACATTCAATGGTTTCGACGTATTTTGGAAAATCATAAGGAATTGGATGTCCTGGAAGTATCTGATGCTTATGCAAATAAAGGAACAAGTAAATATTTTCGTGTTTATGTAGAAGTAGAAGAAAAACAGTAAATCGGAGGAAGGTATATGTGTAAAGTAATTGCTATTGCAAATCAGAAGGGCGGAGTAGCCAAAACAACGACAACCATCAATCTGGGAGCCGGACTGACAAAGAATGGGAAAAAAGTAGTGCTGGTAGATGCAGATCCGCAGGGACATCTGACAATGGGAATGGGATTTCCCAAAAATCTCAAAGTGACTTTAAAGAGTATGATGGAAAATATCATCATGGGACTGGAGTTTGATCCAAAGGAAGCAGTCTTGCACCATGAAGAAGGGATGGATCTGATTCCGTCCAATAAATTGCTTGCCGGAATGGATATGTCCTTATTTACTGTTGAGGATAGGGAAAAAGTACTGAAAGAGTATCTGGAACTATTGAAAGATGAATATGATTATATTCTGATTGACTGTATGCCATCATTGGGAATGCTGACAATCAATGCGTTGAGTGCAGCGGACAGCGTTCTGATTCCGGTACAGCCACAATATTATGCGGCGGATGGACTTATGGAATTACTGAAAGTGGTAAAAGGAATCCATCAGAGGTTTAATCCGGAATTGCAGATAGAAGGTATTTTGTTCACAATGGATAATTGCCGTTACAATAATGCAAAGAGAAACAAACAGGCAATTAAAACTACATATGGAAATGACATTAAGATTTTTGAGCAGACGATTCCGAGAACGGAAAGTCTTGCAGAAACAGCATCTGAAGGTGTAAGTATATTTGCTTATGATGGAAAAAGCAAAGGGGCAGACAGTTACAGAGAACTGGTTCAGGAGGTGTTGAAACATGCGTAGACCGAAAAAAGAGATTCAGCTTACCTCTTATGATGAGTTACTGGGATTAGAAGAATCACCGGAAAAGAGTATGAACCAGGTTGTGGAAATAGAACTGGAAAAGCTCTATCCTTTCAAAAATCATCCATTTCATGTAAGCGATGATGAAAAAATGGCTGAGACAGTAGAGAGTATTAAAAACTACGGTGTTTTAAATCCTGCTCTGGTAAGACCCCGATCAGAAGGTGGATATGAACTGATTTCAGGTCACAGGAGAAAAAGAGGCTGTGAACTGTGTGGCAAAACAACTATGCCGGTCCTTGTCCGAAACTATACAGATGATGAAGCTGTCATAATTATGGTCGATTCCAACATTCAGCGTGAAAATATTCTGCCAAGTGAAAAGGCCCATGCCTATAAGATGAAATATGATGCTATGAAGCACCAGGGAAGTAAAGGTGAAAAATATACGGCAGATATGGTTGGTGAAACAGCCGGGGACAGTGGAAGAACTGTGCAGAGATATATCCGTCTGGCTTCATTATCAGATGGATTATTGGAATATGTGGACGATAATAAAATCCCTATGATAGTGGGAGAAAAATTGTCTTATCTGAAACCACAGGAACAGGAATGGCTTCTGGAAGGAATTGTCAACAGTAATATCTTTCCGACAAAACAACAGGCAGAACAATTAAAGGAATGCAGTGCAAATGGAAAATTAAATCAGGGTTATATCTATGCCGTTTTATTGAAAAAAGAAAACAGTAAAATCAATGTAACCATTCCGGCAAAAAGAATCGGCAATTATTTTCCAGAGACATATTCTAAAGAACAGATAGAAGAAGTTATTTTTATGCTTTTGGATAAATGGAAACAAAACAGAGAAGGAGTAGCAGATGCAGAAGATACAGTTTGATTATTTTACGGGAATGGAAGCGGAACAATATAGCTTTTATCGTGTCCCGAAAGTGCTGTTTACAGAACCATGCTTTAAAGCTCTTTCTTGTGAAGCAAAGGTATTATACGGTCTGATGCTGGACCGTATGAGCCTGAGCATTAAGAACCGATGGCTGGATTCAGAGGACAGAGTATATATTATTTTCACGGTGGAAGAAATTGCAGAGCTGATGAACTGTGGAACCCAAAAGGCAGTGAAGCTGGTAAAAGAGTTGGACAGTAATAATGGGATTGGACTGATTGAAAAGAAACGTCTGGGTCTGGGAAAGCCTAATGTTATTTATGTGAAAAATTTTATGCTCAGAGAAGTGCCAGACCAAAAGCCGATGGATAGCTGTGCAGATTTGCGATCAGAGCAGAAAAATTATAGAAAATGTGCAGATCTGCAATCTGAGCAGGGAAACCATGAAGAATGTGCAAATCTGCAATCAGAAGCTGAGAATAGGGAAAAAACAGGCACTTTTCTGAATTGTGAAAATCATCATTCAGGAGTAGTGAAATCCACAATTCAGGATTGTGTGGAATCACAATTACAGAATGGTGAAAATCACAATTCAGGAATGATGAAAACCACAAATCAAGAATTTCCAGAATCACAATTCCAAAATTGTGAAAATCATCATTCAAGAATAGTGGAAATCACAAAACCAGAATATCCGAAATCACAATCTAATAATACTGATATTAACAAGACTGATATTAGTGAAACTGAGATAAATCAATCCTATCCAATCATATCAGGCAATCTGAAAAAGAAAAGAGATGTGATGGAGGAGATGCGGGCATATCGTGAAGTGATTCATGAAAACATAGATTATCAATATCATGCCAAAGAAGATGTGGATGAACTGGTAGAACTGATGATTGAAGTTATGATGATGCCGGAGGACAGTATGATTCGGATCGCAGGGACAGAAAAGCCAGTTGCTTTGGTGAAAAGCAGGTTTATGAAGCTGAATTATTCACATATCGAATATGTGCTGTTTTGTCTGAATCGAAATACGACCAAGGTTGGAAACATTAAAGCATATCTTTTGACTGCCCTGTATAATGCCCCGGCAACGATAAACAGCTATTATCAGGCAGAGGTTAATCACGATATGTATGGAGGATAAAGGAACATGAGAAATATGATAAAAAAAGTTATTGTTCCAGCACTGGTGATTGTTGTATTGTTTGCAGTGCTGAGACCGCTTTGTATCCAGGATGGGAAGTGCAATTATTTATTGCTGTTGCTACTGATGGGGATACCATTCGGAATTGGAAAAATGTGTGTCTGGATGGTTCCAAGAGGGTTTGACCTTGGAGGAACACTGGCAGTATGGATAATGAATTTTCTGATCGGAGGATTGATAGGAAGTGTCGTTCTTCTGGCAATGGTTGGACAGGCAATCATTTATCTTAGTGTTTTCCTGCTCACAGTTATTACAGGAATACATAAAATACCGAGAATAAAATGAAATAGATCTTTTGAAAAGCAGCTAAGACAAAATTAGCTGCTTTTTTTCTGGAAACTTTGCGACACAATGTCGTAAAGCTGGGATAAATTGCAGGAAAGGAGACACCGTATTGAGCAATCGTGCAATTTCCACAGAACTTATTGAATTGGGAGAACGGATCAGAAAACGCAGGCAGGAAATGAAGTTGTCACAGGAATCTTTTGCGGAAAAAGCAGGTATCAGTGTCAATACGGTCAGCAGGATAGAAGGAGGGCAAACGGCAATGTCTGTTGAGATTTTCAGGAAGATGATTGAGATCCTGGAAACAGATGCCAATATCCTGATGGGAAAAGAGAGGGACGATGCAGAAAAAAGAAAGCAGTTTGAGGAAGTATTTTATCGTATTCAGAAGATGGAATGGAAAGAGCAGAAAATTATCATGCAGACAATAGATTCACTGATAGAAAGTTTTAATGAGTACAGGTGAAATTTCACCATATATGGGGTGTAAAACAAAAAAACTCCCCATATATGCTAAGGATAATAGTTTTTTGTGCTGTTAAAATAGCAAACAGAGAGAAAGAGACAGAAACAAGGAAGGGAGACAGGATTGATGACCAGACAAGAAAATTTAATCTATCGGAAGCAGTGTCCCTATGATGCAATGGGAGACTATTCTGTTTTGATGGAAAATGAAAAGAACATAAAAACAGAAAGAAATGCAAAGAAGTCTGACCGGGACATCAGACGGAAAATAAAATAGAGGCTGCTGTAAATTAGCAGAAAGGGCAGTAAGGAAGTTTCAGGCTCTCGTTAAAAAAAACGGGTGTGCCGGAAGCTGTTTTTTACTGCCCTTTTGCCAGTAGATCAGTAATAATCCTATCCTTTCTGCTGATGGGCACCTGTTGCCAGCAGGCAGAAGGGTGGTAATTATGCTGACATTGCAGGAATTGAAACAGGTTGTAGGTAACAGGGAAGAAAGAAGAAAGGTTCCATCCGCCAGGTATTTAAGAGAAAACGATGTGGCAGTTGTAAAGCAGAGACTGATAGATGGTGCGGAAATTATTGCGTATCAGACAGGATATGTTTTCTATTGTGCAGGTGATTATGGAACGGTTTTTCCTTTATTTACCTGTCGAGATTATGTATATGAAGCAGGAAGAAAAATAACAGTTGTTAAGGAAGATTTTTTTGATAATCAGCCCTGGTATGTGCGGTTGATATTAGAAGGTGAAGATCGGCTGTGCAGGAACAGGGAGGTACGAGAACATAATAATTGCATTTCATATAGCCATATTTCAGAAGGCTGGTGCGAATTGGTGGACAAAAGGCAGAATGTACTTGAAAAACTGATTATAGAAGAAGCTATTGGAGAATTCATGGATCTGCTGACTGACCGGCAGAGACAGGTGATCCATCAAATTTATTTTCAGCAGCGGACACAAAGAGAAGTGTCACGGGTGTTTGGAATTACAGAACCAGCAGTATCAAAATGTATTTCACAGGCAAAGCAGAAAATGAGAAGAAATGCAGGCAGACTGATCGGAGTGCTTCAGAAGGGAGAATAAAAGATGCGTGGTAAAAAACCAAAGGAAAGACAACGGTATGTGCTGCGTGTAAATGAAACTCTCGTAGAAGTTACCAGAGACGTATATCTGGCATGGTACCAGTCAAGAAGAAAAGAAAGATACCAGCTTGAAAAAATGCAGAAAAATGGTGTATGCGGAATAGAAAAAGTAGAGGAAACGAGTTACAACAGTTATTTGCATATATTATCACCAGAAGAAATAGTCATCAGGCTGTCAGAAATACAAGAGCTGCAGGAAGCTCTGAAATATTTGTCTGAAGAAGAAATGGAATTGATAAGACTATTATTTTTTGAAGAGTACACAGTAAAAAAAACAGCACAATATTTCGGGTGTTGTACAAAGACAATCAGAAACAGGAAAAACAAAGTATTGCAGAAACTAAAAGACAGGCTGGAAACTTTGTAAGTTTTTGCTGTTTCAAAAAATTTTCTAAAAAAATTTCAAACAGGTTAATTTTTGCCCTTTCACACATGCGGTTAGTGGAGGGGCAAATGTCTATCTTAATTCAAAATAATAAATTCCCTCTAAAAGTGAACCTTGACAATTTCATATCAGCAGCAAGAGGATACCTGAATTTCCCAGCTACGCATCTGGCGGCGGGTGTTCGGTGACAACGTGAAGGGCAATGGATGAGAGGCACCCTTGGCAGGAATGATTACGAATTACCTCTTGCGGCTTAAATAGCTCAATCCTGTTTTTATTTAAAAGTCAATCCAAGACATAAGGGAGGTGGTTCCTATGATTGATTCATGCAGGTGTAAGCCTGAACGAAAGTGGAGTAAATTATCGAAGAAAGAGAGGACTCAGTCAAAATGAAAATGCGATTTAAAAGATTCTTGTCGGGATTTATGGCAGTTGCAACTTTGGCGTCTGTTATCGTTCAACCAGTCATGGTTTCTGCTTCTGAATTAGAACCAGAGCCAACTTCATTTGAACAGCAATATCCGGAACTGCAGGATGTGCAGGATACTCTTGACAAAGATGAAATTGTGGAAGCAAAGGATATTGAGATTCCCTATGGAGAAGAATTTGAGGTGGAAGTCGATCTGTCCGGTATAGAGGGCGTGAATGAAAAAAAGGTGAAAGTTTTATTCCATGAAGCAAAGAGTGAAGCCGGTACAGATTTTGACGCACATACACCGGATACCTACAAAGCTGTCTATGCAGTAGAACCAGTCAGCGGTCATCCAGCTTACAGAGTAAGCAGAAACATTACGGTAAAAGAGCCGGAAACAGAAGCACAGACAAAGAGTTCTTCTGAAAATACAGCTGGTGAAGGGAATGCCGGTGAAACAGAAGATTCTGGTAATGCGGAGGAGGATGCTGATTCGGATGGGTCAAAAGAGATTGTAACAGATCTTACAGATGACCAGGAAGTGACGACGGATGAAGAATCTGGTCTGACTGTTTCAGAAGTAATGGATCAGGCAGAAAATGAAGGAATTGACTTGTATGAGATGGAGCCGGGTGAAACAGTGACATTTATGGCGGCAGCAGGAAATGCAAGAAGTTCACAACAGGTTTCAGTGACAAGAGGTGCCGAATACCGATATGCGGATTATGGTTATGGAACTTATCTGACGTATCAGTATACCGTAAAATTCGGTAATGTGTCTGCCACAGCTTATTGTGTACAGCCGTCCAAACCGGGACCTGGTACGGGAACATATACAATCAATAAGGTTGGGGATGGCAAAGCACTGGCTAAAGTATGCTACTATGGCACAAAAGCCTCTGGCGATGATGGATTTTTTACAGAAGAAAATGGCTATGGAAACCTGAGTGCAGGAGCCAGATTTATTCTGGTACATCTTGCTGCGTCGTATGCGAATGGCAGTTCAGATGCTTTTTCTGGTGCAAACACTACTGCACAGAATCTTGCGAAAAAACTTTATAATTATTGTATTTCTCAGCCAGATATTCCGGATGTGGCAATGTCTTTTTCAGATGCAGATGTGACAGCTTATGTAGATGGCAACAGCCAGAGAACAAAGGAAATCACTTTTAAAGCAGATGAACTGCAGAGTATCACAATGAAACTCCCAAGTGGTGTGAAACTCCATAACGTGACAACCGGAAAGACAAGCAAAGCTGGCGAAGCAGTGGAAATCAGTGGTGGAACTAAGTTTTATTTATCTGCACCTCTTACACAGGTACAGGATGTCGCAGGAAACTGGTCTGCAACGATGAAAGGCAGTGTAACAAAAGATTATTCTGCGTATAAGATCAGTACCGGATCTGGTTCACAGGACCTGGCACTGGTATTTGGTGAAGGTGTTGATGATGAAAAATATGTGGACTTCAAAGTAACATGGGTACAGTACGCAAGTGTTAAGGTGATTAAAAAAGATGCAAAAGCAGACGCAAAGCTGGCAGGTGCCGTGTTTGGTTTATACAGTGATGCAAACTGTACAAATTTAATCACAAAGTTACCGGCAACTGATGCGAATGGGGAAGCGTCCGTACAGATCATTAAGACACAGAATACCGTATATCTGAAAGAGATTACAGCTCCGACAGGATACCGTATCAATGCAACTGCCTACAACGTAAAACTGGAAGTCAGCAAAACAGCAACTGTGACTGTTCCGGATGAAGAACAGATGGGCCAGCTGACTGTTTATAAAGAAGGTCAGGTTCTGACAGGTGCAGATGTCACCGAGAATGGAACAACATTTAAGTATGAGAAACGCAGACAGAAAGGTGCGATTTATGATGTGTATGCCGGGGCAGATATTAAAACTGCTTATGGTGCCAAGGTTTACAGCAAGGGTGATCTGGTCAAAGAGAATCTGACAACAGACTCGAATGGGGCAGTCATTCTGAAAAACCTGCATCTTGGTACATATATCGTCAAAGAAAAACAGGCTCCGACCGGATTTTATAATGCCGGGGAAGAAAAGTCTGTCACTCTTTCTTATGCAGGACAGAATGTAGATGTTGTTTTTTCTGAGACAACCTTTACGAATGACAGACAGAAAGCAGAAGTGATTGTGACAAAGCAGGATAAGGATACAGAAAATCCTCTGGATGGAGGAATTTTTGGACTTTATGCAGCCAGTGACATTAAAAATGCAGATGGAACGGTTGTTGTAAAGAAAGGCACTCTGATTGAGAAAGTGACAACTGGAAATGATGGAATGGCGAAGTTTACCGCAGACCTGCCGCTGGGATTTTCCTATGATGTAAAGGAAGTACAGGCTCCGGAAGGCTATCTGAGAAATGCGGATGATGTCTATACGTTTACTTTTTCTTATACAAACGATAAGGAAGCGAAACTGACATTTAAGCATACCTTCAGAAACGAGCGTGTGATAGCAAAGATTTCCTTACAGAAGCAGGACAAAGAAACAAAGAAGGCTGTTCCACAGGGAGATGCTACTTTAGAAAAGGCAGTCTATGGACTGTATGCCCGTGAGGATATTGTCCATCCGGATGGAGCAACTGGTGTGATCTACAAAGCAGGCGAGCAGGTTGCCACTCTCACAACAGATAAGAATGGACAGGCTTCCGTAGATGGATTATACCTTGGTAATTACTATGTAAAAGAGATTACTCCGCCAACGGGTTACCTGGCAGATGAAGAAGAACATGATCTGGTCTGCAACTACGAGGGTGATCTTGTAGCGGAAGTGAAGCGTGACTGTCTGTCTTTGGAACAGGTGATGAAGCAGCCATTTGAGATTATCAAGGCAGCGAACAACGGAAAGACAGATGCCGATTTACTGAAAGGTGCAGGATTTACCGCTTATCTGGTATCATCCCTAACAGTAAAAGAAGATGGCAGCTATGACTTTGATTCTGTCAAGCCGGTAGTGATCGGGGAAAATGGTGCAACAGAGATCTTTACAGATGAGAAAGGGTATGCCCGCAGTATTGCACTTCCTTATGGAACTTACATCGTCCGTGAAACAACCACGCCACATAATTACACTCCGGTCAATGATTTCATCGTGCAGATTACGGAAAATCATCCGACTACACCGCAGGTATGGAGAGTGCTGCTTGACAAAGAGTTTGAAGCAAAGCTGAAGATCATCAAACAGGACGATGAGACAAAGAAAGCAGTGCTTCAGAAGAATACAGAGTTTAAGATTTTTAACCTGGATACAGAAAAGTATGTGGAACAGGTAACAACCTATCCGACGACGGTAAAACACAAATCTTATTTTACAGATGAGCAGGGATACTTAATCCTTCCACAGAATCTGAAAATTGGACATTACCGTATTGAGGAAGTGAACGCACCTTATGGATATACGCTCAATGAGAATTACTATGAGGTGAATGTAGATTCCAATACAGCATATCAGATGGACGGAACTTCCGGCGATGTGATCATCGAGGTTGCATACGAGAATCATCCGGTTAAGGGAGAACTGAACATCGTAAAACAGGGTGAGGTCTTAAATGGTTATAAAGATGACTTTACTTATCAGAAAGAAACTCTGGAGGGAGCAGTCTTTGAGGTATATGCTGCCGAAGATATTTATACAGCAGATTTCCAGAAAGATGATAATGGAAACCGTATCCTGGAGTATGCTTCTGGGGAACTGGTAGGAACTGTTACCACGGATAAGGATGGAAAGGCACAGATCGCTGACCTTCCACTTGGAACCTATAAGATTGTTGAAAAGACAGCACCAGAGGGCTTTGTGTTAAATGAAGAAGCACAGACAGTAACATTTGAATACAAAGACCAGAAAACACCAGTTATTGAGCAGACAGCAACCTTTGAGAATGACCGCCAGAAAGTGGAAGTGTCCGTAGTCAAACAGGATGCAGAGACAAAAACGGTTGTGGCGGGTGCAGAGTTTGGTATCTATGCAAAAGAAGATATTCTGGCACATGAAGAAGTGATTGTGAAGGCAGATACCTTACTTGGAAAAGCAGTCAGTGGGGAAGATGGAAAGGCAGTATTTGACGTTGACCTTCCATTTAGTACTTACTATATCAAAGAACTTGCAGCTCCGGCAGGGTATGTCTCTTCTTTTGAGACTTTGGAAGTGACTGCCAAATATCAGGGACAGGATGTGAAAATGGTAGAGCTGGAATCTGTATTTAAGAACCAGCCGACAAAAGTAACCTTTACGAAGTCCGATATTACGACAGGCGTGGAACTTTCCGGGGCAACGCTTACGGTGCTTGATAAGGATGGAAATGTGGTAGATACATGGAAGTCTGTAAAGGGTGAGGAACACTTGATTGAAAGACTCACAGCCGGGGAGACATATACTCTTCGTGAAGAAATGGCTCCTTATGGCTATCTGATGGCGGAAGAAGTTTCCTTTACTGTGGACGATACTGCTGAAATCCAGAAGGTAGAGATGAAAGATGCAGTGCCAACCGGAACACTTATCATCAATAAAAAAGGTGAGTTCCTGGAGAAAATATCTGCACTGGATTCCATTGGCGGATGGATGAAGCATCTGTTTGAATATCTTTCCGGTTCCCTGAAAGACGTTACTTTTGAGGTTTATGCCTTAGAAGATATAAAAGCGGCGGATGGTGAGAGTGAAGATTACTACAAAAAGGATGCACTGGTAGCAACAATCACGACGGATGAAACAGGAGTGGCGAAACTGACAGACCTTCCTCTTGGCAAATACTGTGTCAAAGAGAAAGAGACAGCAAATGGATATGTCCTGGATGGAGAAGCTCGTGAAGTGGATCTGACTTACCGTGACCAGAATACCGCAGTTGTTACTTATTCTGCTGACTGGCAGAACAAACGCCAGAGAGCAGAAGTAAACGTGTTAAAGAAAGAAAAAGATTCCGACCGTGTACTGGAAGGGGCTGTATTTGCCCTGTGCAATAAAGAAAATATTGTCAATGCAAAGGGCGATGTGATCTTGAAAGAGGATACGGTTATTGAGGAGCAGGCTACGGATAAGGAAGGAAAACTGACCTTTACGGCAGATCTGCCACTTGGCTATACCTACTATGTGAAAGAAACTTCTCCGGCACCGGGATTTGCGACAACAGACCAGGTACAGGAATTTACTTTTGAATATGGTGGGGCAGATAAGGAAACACTGTCTTATGTGTTTACTTTTGAAGATGAGCCGACAACCGTAGAGTTTACCAAAACATCCCTGACAGACGGAAAGGAGATTGAGGGAGCAAAACTGAAAGTTACAGATGAGAGTGGAAACACTGTGGATGAATGGACTTCTGGTAAAGAACCACATATCATCAAAGAACTAACCGCTGGCAAGAAGTACACCATGACAGAAACACTTCCTGCGGACGGTTATGTGACAGCAGAGAGCATCACTTTTACGGTGGAAGATACCGGTGAAGTACAGAAGGTGGAAATGAAGGATGATGTGACAAAAGTGCAGATTTCCAAGACCGATATTTCCGGTAAGGAGCTGCCAGGAGCGAAACTGACGATCCTTGATAAAGATGGAAAGACCGTAGAAAGCTGGACATCTGAGAAAAAACCACACTATATTGAGATGCTTCCAATCGGGGAATATATCCTCCGTGAAGAAACTGCACCGGATGGTTATCTGGTTGCAGAAGATGTGAAGTTTACGGTCAAAGATACTGGAGAAATCCAGAAGGTTGTGATGAAGGATGAGGCGAAACCAGAGGAAACTCCAACAGAGACACCGACGGAAACACCAGAAACCACACCAACACCGGAGACAAAAACCACAGAAGAAACAAAGAAATCGACTTCACCAAAGACAGGAGATAATACACCGATTCTGTTCTGGATTCTGCTTGCAGGGGCTGGAATGGCTGGTCTTGGTGGAACAGTGATTCTTCGCAAAAAGAAGAAATAAGAGATTATAAGATTTCTTAGTAATGGATGAGGGCATTTATGGACACAGGATTCATAGATGCCCTTTTATAAAATTTCAAAAGAATTAGGGAGAAAAGAAGATGACAAAAACAGTATTGATCGTTGCTGCAGCTGCAGTATTTCTGGTATATGGATTTGTCCTTTGGTGCTGTATCAAAGTGGGGGCAGAATCAGAAAAAGAATATATGAAACTGGCAGAAAAGAGAGGAAAGGAGCAGCAATGTGATAAATGAGGATAAGACAGCAGTGAAAGAAGAAAGGGCGTGGTGTGATTGCAGGATGAAGTGAATGAGAAAACAGTCTCACTTTGTATCCGCTGCGGCAAGGTCACTGCCAACCTGCTGAAAGCTGCCATGGTAAAGGCTCTTGCAAAGATGGAGCAGGAGAAAAAACAGCAGGGACAGAAACAGCCCCAGAAGGAAAAGGAGGATAAGACCTATAAGGGAAAACAGAGTCTTGATAAGCTGATGAAGCAGAATGTACAGCTGTCCAACATTGAGATCACAGATGGAAATATCAAGTCTTTTGAACGGGTAGCAAAAAAGTACAGCATTGATTTCAGTCTGAAAAAAGATGTGACTGCTGACCCGCCAAGATATTATGTGTTCTTTAAGGCAAGAGATGCCGATGTGATGACTGCCGCTTTTAAGGAATATACAGGACAGACGTTGAATAAGGACAAAAAACCATCTGTGAGGAAGAAGTTACAGCAGGCAATCACCAAATCGCTTGCAAAGCACAGAGAACTGGAGAAAACAAAAGGAAAGGAGAAGGAGCCGTCATTATGAGCAGATTACAGAAATTGCTTGGTGTAGGAAAAGGATACCTGGAGAGGTTACCGCCGGTGGATGTACATAAGCTGCTTCGGATTGTTCTGATGAATCTTCCGTATATCGTGATCTTTTATGTGGGAAATAAGCTGGCATGGTTATATCAATACTGTGTGGGTGATTCCATGATAGAAAGACTGATGGTACTGGTCTTAAATTTCCAGATGGCATTCAGCAGGATTCTTCCAAGTATGCATAAAAATGAATTGCTGGTTGGGATTACAGGAGCCGTGGCGGTGAAGCTCTTGGTCTATATGAAAGGGAAAAATGCCAAAAAGTTCCGGCAGGGAGTGGAGTATGGTTCGGCAAGATGGGGGACGGCAAAAGACATTGCACCCTTTATCGACCCGGTATTTGAGAACAATATCCTGCTGACCATGACGGAACGGCTGACCATGAATGGCAGACCAAAGAATCCGAAATTTGCGAGGAACAAGAACGTGATCGTGATTGGCGGATCTGGCTCAGGAAAGACACGTTTTTATGTAAAACCCAACTTGATGCAGATGGGAAAATACATCAGTTATGTGGTCACGGACCCGAAAGGGACGATTATCATTGAGTGCGGAAAGATGCTGGTACGGCATGGATATAAAGTGAAAGTATTGAATACGATCAATTTTTCCAAGAGTATGCACTATAACCCCTTCCACTATATCCATTCAGAAAAGGATATTTTGAAACTGGTAAATACGATTATGGTGAACACGAAAGGGGAAGGCGAGAAGTCCAGTGAGGATTTCTGGACGAAAGCAGAGAGGCTTCTGTACTGTGCCCTGATCGGCTATATCTGGTATGAAGCACCGGAAGAAGAACAGAACTTTGCGACCCTGCTTGAGTTTATCAACGCTTCGGAAACAAGGGAAGATGATGAGACATTTAAAAATGCAGTAGATATGCTGTTTGAGGAACTGGAAAAGGAAGAACCGGAGCATTTTGCAGTGCGTCAGTATAAGAAATATAAACTGGCGGCAGGAAAAACAGCAAAGAGTATTTTGATTTCCTGTGGTGCAAGGCTTGCACCGTTTGACATTGCAGAGCTTCGTGAGATCATGAGCTATGATGAGATGGAACTGGATATGGTAGGTGACCAGAGGACAGCACTGTTTATTATCATTTCTGATACGGATGATACCTTTAACTTTGTTGTGGCGATGATGTACAGCCAGTTATTCAACCTGTTATGTGACAGAGCGGACGATGTACATCATGGAAGATTGCCATATCATGTCAGAATCCTCTGTGACGAGTTCGCAAATATCGGTCAGATTCCAAAGTTTGACAAGCTGATTGCCACCATTCGTAGCAGGGAAATCTCTGCATCCATTATCCTCCAGTCGCAGTCCCAGTTAAAGACAATCTACAAAGATGCAGCTGAAACAATCTTAGGCAACTGCGACACGATGTTATTCCTTGGCGGTAAGGAAAGTTCGACCTTAAAGGAGATTTCCGAGACGCTGGGAAAAGAAACGATTGATTTATATAACACTTCGGACACCCGTGGACAGAGCCGTTCTTACGGGATGAACTATCAAAAAACAGGAAAGGAATTGATGAGCCGGGACGAACTTGCGGTCATGGATGGCAGCAAATGTATCTTGCAGCTTCGAGGTGTAAGACCATTTTTCAGTGACAAGTTCGATATTACCAAACACAAACGGTATAAGGAGCTGTCAGACTACGATAAGAAAAATGAGTTTGATGTGGAAGCGTATATGCGGCATCGGATGGAAGTGAAACTGACGAGGACACAGGAATTTGACCTGTATGAGTTTTCGGAAGAGAGTCTGGCAGGAGAATTAAATACAGAAAACAAGGAAGCAGAGCATGTGAAAGATTCGGACACATAGCTCTTTTTTCTTTGCCCTTTTGGGAGGTGATGGATTTGAGAGATCATGAAAGGCCACCCGTAAGGGCAGAGCCGGAAAAGACTTCTTAAAGATAGAAACCAGAGAAATACAGAGATTTGAAAGGAGACAACGAATATGGCGTTTTTTAATCAGGCAATCAATATTTTGCAGACACTTGTGGTGGCGATTGGAGCCGGACTTGCAGTATGGGGTGTTATTAACCTGTTAGAAGGATATGGAAACGACAACCCAGGTGCAAAGTCCCAGGGAATCAAGCAGCTGATGGCAGGAGGCGGTGTCGTTCTGATCGGCACCCAGCTGGTACCGTTACTGTCCGGATTGTTCAGCTGAGAGAAGCAGGAGGGAGATGACTCATGGATCGGATATTTGAAGCGATTGAAGAATGGATGAGGAATCTTCTGACAGGCATGGTAAGTTCCAACCTGACAACAATGTATACCGATGTCAATGAAAAGACCGGTCAGATTGCTGCTCAGGTTGGGCAGACACCGCAGGGCTGGAATGGCAGCATTTACAGCATGATACAGAATCTTTCCGAGTCGGTCATTGTACCGATTGCCGGTATGATTATCACATTTGTACTTTGTTATGAGCTGATCTCCATGTTGACGGAAAAGAACAACATGCACGACATCGACACCTGGATGTTCTTTAAATACTTTTTCAAGATGTGGGTGGCAGTCTGGATCGTCAGCCATACCTTTACGATCACGATGGCGGTATTTGATGTCGGGCAGTCCGTAGTCAGCCGGGCAGCTGGGGTTATCAGTTCTGATACAGCGATCAATATAGATACGATGATCTCCACGATGGAGACGGCGATGGAATCTATGGAGATCGGTGAACTTGTCATACTGGCACTGGAAACGATGCTTGTAAGCCTGTGTATGAAGATTATCTCAGTCTTTATTACAGTGATTTTGTATGGACGTATGATTGAGATTTATCTCTATTCGTCCGTTGGAGCGATCCCGTTCGCAACCATGTCCAACCGGGAATGGGGGCAGATCGGGAACAACTATCTTCGTGGATTGTTTGCACTGGCATTCCAGGGATTTTTTATGATGGTCTGCGTGGGAATCTATGCGGTCCTGGTCGCAAACATCCAGATGTCAGATAACATACATTCTGCATTGTTCGGCGTGATGGCATACACGGTGATCCTGTGTTTCAGTCTGATGAAAACAGGAAACTTCGCCCGCAGTATCTTTAACGCCCATTAAGAAAGGAGGAACTGGCAATGGCATTTGTATCTGTGCCTAAAGACTTAACCAAGGTCAAGAATAAGATCATTTTCAATCTGACGAAACGGCAGCTGATCTGCTTTGGGATTGCGGCGGCGGTAGGGCTTCCGTTTTATTTCTTAAGCAGGGGAATTATTGGTTCCAGTAACGCAGCGACCGGGATGTGCCTTCTGATGCTTCCGGCATTTTTGTTTGCCATGTATGAGAAAGATGGACTCCCGTTAGAAAAGGTCTTAAAAAATATGATCACCGTAAAATTTATCCGTCCTCCGGTACGCAAGTACCAGATGGAAAATATGTACGAGAAAAAGTATACCGTGGTCAAAAAGAAGAAAGGGGGAACGAAGGGTGTTAAAAAGAAAAAACGATAGTGCCCCGCCACAGAGCTTAGACGAATTATATCCGGATGATTACTGGCTGGATGAGGAGGATGGAGAAGAAGAACTTCCAGACCCCGCAATGAAAAGAAAACCAGTAAGCGGCAGACTGCATGATGAGCCTATAGTGACAGGGTATGAAGCACTGGAACGGCAAAGAGGTGTCCGCAGACCGAACCGGAAACTGACACGCAGGGAAAAGAAAGCCCTCAAAAGGGCACAGAAATATGAAGAAAAACTGCATAAGGAACATGAAAAAGCGGATAAGAAAAATGCAAAAAGGGAAGCAAAGCTGGCAGCCAGAGCAGAAAAGCAGGCAGTGCGTGACGCAAAGAAAAACGCAAAAAAGAAAAAGAGCAGATCTGTCGCAGCACCGTCGGGGCAGCGTCCGGCAGGAAAAGTGGTTTCCGGAACGAAAGGCAGTGGGACAGGAAAGAAAACACCGGATAGTGCCAGAGATAAGAGGATCACTGCACAGCAGTCGATTCCATACCATGAGATGGGAAGGGACGGTATCTGCCGGGTGCAGGACAAGTTTTATTCCAAGACGATCCGTTTTTATGACATCAACTATCAGCTGGCACAGAATGAAGATAAGAACGCCATCTTTGAAAACTGGTGTGATTTCCTGAATTACTTTGACAGCACAATTCATTTTCAGCTGTCTTTTATCAACCAGCACAGCAACATGGCAGAGTATGAGAAGATCATCCATATCAATCCGCAGGAGGATGAATTTGATGACCTACGTATGGAGTTTGCCCAGATGCTCAATAACCAGCTGGCAAAAGGAAATAACGGGCTGATGCGTACCAAATATATCACATTTGGGATTGAAGCGGAGAATATCCGGGAAGCACGGCCAAAACTGGAACGTATCGAGTCGGATATTCTGAATAACTTTAAGATCCTTGGGGTATCTGCCTATCCGCTGAACGGAGAGGAACGGTTACAGATCATGTATGAAATCTTTAACCAGGACAGCAAAGTTCCGTTCCATTTCTCTTATGACGATGTACTTCGGACAGGGCTTAGTACCAAGGATTATGTCGCACCGACCAGTTTTGTATTTAAGAATGGAAAAGATTTTGAGATGGGCGGCACGATGGGAGCTGTTTCCTATTTACAGATCCTTGCACCGGAACTTACCGACAAGATGCTGGCAGAGTTTTTGGAGATGGACAGCAACCTGATGGTGAATTTCCATATCCAGTCCATCGACCAGATGAAGGCAATCAAGCTGGTAAAAAGCAAGGTGACGGATATTAACCGTATGAAGATCGAGGAACAGAAAAAAGCAGTCCGGGCAGGCTATGACATGGACATTATCCCTTCGGACTTAAATACATACGGTGGGGAAGCAAAAAGGCTTCTGGAAGATCTACAGTCCAGAAATGAGCGAATGTTCCTTGTAACAGCATTGTTCTTAAATACTGCACCGACCAAACAGGAACTGGAAAATGTGGTGTTCCAGACTGCCGGTATCGCACAGAAATATAACTGTGCATTGAAACGGCTGGATTACCAGCAGGAGCCGGGACTGATGAGCTGCCTGCCGCTTGCGGTGAATTTTGTACCGATCAAACGGGCACTGACAACGACATCCACGGCAATTTTTGTCCCGTTTACCACACAGGAATTATTTATGGCTGGGGAATCTATTTATTATGGATTAAATGCCCTGTCCAATAACCTTATCATGGCAGACAGGAAGAAACTGAAGAACCCGAACGGACTGATTCTTGGTACACCGGGTTCCGGTAAGTCGTTTGCGGCAAAACGAGAGATTGCAAATGCATTTATCGTGACGAAAGATGACATTATCGTCTGTGACCCGGAGGGGGAGTATTATCCGTTAGTCCGGGCATTTCATGGACAGGTGATCCGTATTTCCCCGACCAGCCACGATTATATCAATCCGATGGATATTAACCTGGATTACGCTGACGATGATGACCCGCTTTCCTTAAAATCGGACTTCATCCTGTCTCTTTGTGAGCTGGTAGTAGGCGGAAAGAACGGACTGGAGCCGGTTGAAAAGACCGTCATTGACCGATGCGTAAGGCTGGTCTATCAGGATTTCCTTTCTGACCCGGTACCGGAAAAAATGCCGATTTTAGAGGATTTATATAATCTTCTCCGTAATCAGAAAGAGCAGGAAGCACAGCGTCTGGCAACGGCACTGGAGATTTACGTCAATGGTTCCTTAAAAGTGTTTAACCATAGAACCAACGTGGAACTGAGTAACCGTATCGTATGTTTTGACATTAAGGATCTGGGAAAACAGCTGAAAAAACTGGGTATGCTGATCGTGCAGGACCAGGTGTGGAACAGGGTAACGGTCAACCGTTCTGCGAATAAGAGTACCAGATATTACATTGATGAGTTCCATCTGCTCTTAAAAGAGGAGCAGACGGCAGCATACAGTGTGGAGATCTGGAAGCGTTTCCGTAAATGGGGTGGTATCCCTACGGGTATCACACAGAACGTAAAAGACCTGTTAGCCAGCCGGGAGATTGAGAACATCTTTGAAAACTCGGACTTTATCCTGATGCTCAACCAGGCATCTGGTGACAGACAGATCCTTGCAAAACAGCTCAACATTTCCCCTCACCAGCTTTCTTATGTAACGAACAGCGGGGAAGGTGAGGGACTGGTCTTTTATGGCAGCACCATTATCCCGTTCAAGGATAAGTTTGATAATTCCCTGATGCTGTATGCCCTGATGACTTCTAAGCCGGATGAGGTGGAAAAGCGTAAGAAACTTGGTATCGGAGAACGGGACGATTAAAGAAATAAACGAAACAAAATAAAACAGAGTAGAGGATGAGCCGGAGGAATACTTCCGGCAATTTTTCTGCCTGGAAATCATGGAGGATTACAAGATGGAAGATTACAGAAACATGGAGAGATGCAGCGGCGAACCTTGCTGCATATTTGCAGAAAGAATCTGTGCAGACAATGAAAAGGAGATTTTGAAAATGGAAAAGGACACAAAGGAAAAAGTGACGGCTGATGAAATGATGGATGACCTTATCTATCTGGCGGAACTGATTGATTTCATGGGAATTACATCTTGTCTGGCTGTAAGGGGAACTTTAAGTGAGCGAATGACAGACAAGCTGACGGATTCCATTGCAGGGATGGCAGATGAAGTGTTGGAGAAATGGGAGGACTATCAGGATAAGACAGAATAACCGGGACAAAGCAGTAAAGGGGATGGTCAAAGTTGCAGGAGCATGAGTATAAGGCGAGAGATAAAACCGTCCAGAAGATGAGCCGGGATGGACTGCGGGAAGAAAACCTCCGGAACAAGGAAGAAAAAAGGATCACCGGGCGGGATACGGATACCGAGATTTCCCGCAGTGAGAAGAAAGAGGAACTGGATTTTAGTAAACGCAGACATGAACGGCTGAAAGAAGAACGGGAGATGGAACAGCCGGAGCAGAGTTCCAGAAAACCCAGATATAGTAGGGAACATGCAGATATATTGGATGATGAACAAGATATAGCAACTGATGCGGATGTAGAAGAGGGGCTTACAGACGATAGCAGCGAGAACCCCAAATCTGCCTTTCGCACAGAGAGTATCCGTGGACAGCCAAGAGGGGAACGGGCATATCTGGAGACAGTTGCAGACAGCCGGGATCTTCGGAAGAAAAAGATGGTCAGGGATTATGCTGCAAAGGAAAGAAGGAAGGAAAAGGAGACTTCCAGAGAAGAAAAAGCAGCCAAAAGAGAATCTGCCCGTTACCGGGAAACTTCCGAAGTGATGGAAGATTCCCTGGATAAGTTCCACGAGGAGATCAAAGGCAAGTCCAAAAGGGAACGGGTGCTGAAGGAACAGCGGAAAAAAGTTTCCCGTCTGTCTTTTGGTGATGAGGGTGACGGCATGGTACATGGTGCCGGGATCGGTATCCGGAATCCGGCATCGGCAGTCAAAGATGCGGCAGTCACAGCAGCACACTGGAAAACGCACGAAGAAGAGGATGAAAATGCGGCAGTGGAAGGGGCACACCGGGCAGAGCTTGTCGGAGAAAGCCTTGCAAGGAAATCCATCTACATGCGGGAACGGCTGAAAGGGCGGAGGGAAGAATCCCGGAGATTAAAAGAAAGCGTCCTGGATGAAGCAGAAAGGAGCAGGCTGGTATTTGAGACTGCCTATGGAAATGAAGCGAAGGACACAGTGAAAAGAGAAGCAGAGAAGAAAAAGAAATCTGCCCTGCAGAAACTCTTTCAGAAGAAGCGTTACCAGAAGCAGTATCAGGCAGCCAGACAGAGTAAAAAAGTAAAGGATGCAGCGATCACTTCCGCACAGAAGTTTACGGAAAAAGCGAAAGATGCGGTCAAGATGGTGATGGCACAGAACCGGGGAATTTTTGCCACGGTAGCAGTCTTTGCCCTGATCTTTGTGCTGATCGCAGCCAGTTTTACCAGCTGTACGGCATCCTTGCAGGGAGCTTCCTCAGCGATCATCTCTACCAGCTATTCCAGTACGGATGAAGATATTTATGCCGCTGAAAATGCGTACCGTGCCTTGGAAGAAGCACTGAATACACAGATCAACCAGATGGAATCCACCCATCCGGATTACGATGAATACCGGTATCAGATTGATGAGATCGGTCATAACCCATATCAGCTGATCTCTTATCTTACGGTAAAATATGGCGGCTTCACTTACGAGGAAGTGGCAGAGGAGATTAAGGAAATCTTCCGACAGCAGTATGGGATCACCACAGACTCTACCAGAGAGACGGTTACGGAAACCAAGACGGTCCGGGTAGGGGAATCCTTGGGACAGGTTGTGACGAGTGGATACTGTAACTGCCCGATCTGCTGTGGGCAGTGGAGTGGCGGACCGACAGCCAGTGGGGCGATGCCGACAGCAAACCATACGATTGCCGTGGATGCAGCGAACCCATTTGTGCCGATCGGAACACATGTAGTCATGAACGGTGTGGAATATGTAGTAGAAGATACTGGAGCGTTTGCAAGATATGGGGTACAGTTCGATGTTTACTATGACAATCATGCGGCGGCATCCGCACATGGACACCAGACATGGGAAGCCTACATAGCAGACAGTAATGGAAGCCAGGAAGTGCAGGTCACGACCACAAAAGAAGTGAACCGCCTGGATGTAACGATGACAAACCACAGCCTGGATGCCGTGTTAAGGAGCCGTATGACAGAGGAAGAACAGGAACGCTACGATGCGTATAACAAATATTACGGCAACCGTGATTATCTGTTTGATCTAAACAGCATACCCACCGGAAGCAGTGGATTTGGTTATGACATACCGGCAGATGCTTTATCTGATCCACAGTTTGCAAAAATGATACAGGAAGCAGAAAAATATCTGGGTGTTCCATATGTATGGGGCGGTTATTCCCCAAGTGGTTTTGACTGTTCCGGTTTTGTGAGCTGGGTTATCAATAACTGTGGAAATGGATGGAATGTCGGAAGATGTACTGCAGATGAGCTGCGGTTACACTGTTCGCAGGTATCTCCATCGGAGGCAAAACCGGGAGATCTGATCTTCTTCCAGGGAACCTATGACACACCGGGAGCAAGCCATGTGGGAATCTATGTCGGCAATAACATGATGATCCACTGTGGCAAGCCTGTCCAGTATACCAGCATTGCAAGTGCTTACTGGCAGGAACATTTTATGGCGTTTGGTCGTCTGCATTAAAGGAGGTGACAGGGCAGATGAACATGAAATTAAAAAAACTTCTGAATGATATTCAGAAAACGGAGGATAAGATTGCTGAATTACAGGAACACCTGAAGCGGCAGAATACATTGAGACAGCAGATGGAAGATATAGAGATCATTAAGTCGTTCCGTTCCATGAAGCTGGACAGCCGCAGCCTGCTTGTCCTGCTTGACGGGATTCAGAAAGGAACCGTTACGATCCAGATGGATGAGGACGGTGGTATCACGGTGGAGGATGCAAAAGCTCCGCAGAAAAAGGAAAACAACGCAGAAGTTCACAGACCACCTGTTGGTCAGATGACAGAAAGAGAGGTTTTAGACGATGAGGAATAAAGTGGTAAAGAAACTGCTTATGATTGCCATGGCAGTCACCATGATCTCCGGGACATCCATTGCTACGGTTTATGCAAATGCAAACCCACCGGCAGAGGAGACAACGACACAGGTAGTAGAAGAAACGGCAACAGAATCAACAGAAGATACGGAGAAGAAAGAGGATACCGGAAGGGTCACCGGGGAAGGGGATAATTCTGCTTTTTCTACTCCGGGAAATGCCCAGCTGGTGGATGATAAGGAAAATGATGATACGAAACAGTTCCTTACCATCCAGACCAAGAAGGGAAATACATTTTACATGGTCATTGACCGTTCCAGCAATACAGAAAATGTATATATGATGTCCCTGGTCGATGAGAATGACCTGGCAGAATTTCTGGATGAGACAGAAAAGAGCAAAGAAACCGAAGAATCAACCGTAGTGATCCCGGAAACCACACCGGAAACTACCCCGGTAGCAGAGGAGGAAACCGAAGTGAAGAAAGAAGAAAAGACAGGAATGAATGTAAAAGGACTTGGAGCAATCGTATTTGCAGCGATTCTTGGAGTGGCAGGTATCGCCGTTTATAAAAAGCATGGACGTGGCAAAGAGGATGACTATGTAAGCGAACAGCTGGAGTTCTCTGACGGACCGTATGTAAATGAAGAAGAGGATGAGGAAGAAGAATAAACTTCCATCTCCAAAGAAGAAACAAAAAAAGGGACAGGGGCAGCCAGAGCAGTTTGGCTGCCCTTTTTTCAGAAAGGACAAAAAAAGCGTATGTCAAAATTTTTAGTGATCGCAGAGAAACCAAGTGTGGCACAGAGTTATGCCAAAAATCTGTCAGCTTATAAAAAAAAGGACGGATATTTAGAAGGGGAGAGCTGTATTGTCAGCTGGTGCCTTGGGCATCTGGCAGAGTATGCACAGCCGGAGGAATATGACCCGAAATATGAGAAATGGCAGTTTGATGACCTTCCGATTCTCCCGCAGGTCTGGAAGTTGAAAGTTTCCAGAGATAAGAAGAAACAGTTTGATGTGTTAAAAAGCCTGATGAACCGGGCAGATGTGGACTATCTGGTAAATGGCTGTGATGCAGGAAGAGAAGGGGAACTGATCTTCCAGAGAGTGTATGACCTTGCCGGATGCAGGAAACCGGTGAAGCGTTTATGGATCAGTTCCATGGAAGATACGGCAATCCGGACAGGTTTTCAGACAATGAAAGGAGCAGAGGAATACCGGAATATCTGCATGGCTGCGGTATGCAGGGCACAGGCAGACTGGCTGATCGGAATGAACGGAACCAGGGCATATACGACCTGTTATTTTAAACGTCTGGTTGTGGGCAGGGTGCAGACGCCAACGCTTGCCATGCTTGCGGAACGTCAGGATAAGATTGAGCATTTTCAGAAAGAAGCCTTTTATAAAGTAGTACTGACAGACGGAAGGCTTACGGTAGTTTCTGAAAATATTGCAAATGAGGAAGCAGCCGATCTCCTTGCTTCCTTATGTATGGATTCGGAAGCAGTGATTACACAGGTAAAGAGGGAACAAAAGAAAGCGTTTCCTCCCAAACTTTATGATCTGACCAGTCTGCAAAGGGAAGCAAACCGTTACTTTGGCTATACGGCAAAGAAAACACTGGATATGCTGCAGGAATTATATGAAGAAAAGCTGGTCACTTATCCAAGAACGGACAGCCAGTTCGTGACGGAGGATATGAGGGATACCGTAGAGGAACTGGTAGGGAAAATGCCAGTCTTACTTCCGTTCTTGGATTATGGACAGCTGGGACATAACATCACCAGAGTGATTAACAATGCAAAAGTATCCGACCATCATGCGATTCTTCCAACAAAAGAAGCCGTAGAAAAAGGAATCTCTGATCTGACGGCGGACAAAAAGAACCTGATGATGCTGGTCTGCCAGCAGCTGGTGCAGGCAACAGGGGAAGAGTATCAGTATGAGCAGACGGATATTACGGTCAAATGTCAGGGACATGATTTTACCGCCAGAGGAAAAGTGCCGGTGCAGATGGGATTTAAAGCGGCGGGGAATGCCTTTAAGAACCAGTGCGTGAAAGCCAAGCCGGAAGAAGAAACGGAAAAAGAAACTTCCATTCCATATGGATATGAAGAAGGAATGACGCTTTCTCCGGTAAAGGCAGAAAAGACAGTGCATTTTACTTCCCCGCCAAAACCATTCAATGAAGATACCCTCCTTGCCGCTATGGAAACCGCAGGGAATAAAGACTTTGATTCGGAGACAGAGAAGAAAGGACTGGGGACTCCGGCAACCAGGGCAGGTATCATTGAAAAACTGGTTTCTTCCGGCTATGCAGTCAGAAAAGGAAAGAAGATCTTGCCAAGCACAGAGGGCAGGGAACTGGTGAATGTCATGCCGGCTTATCTGAAATCTGCCGCAATGACTGCCGAATGGGAAAATCAGCTTTTAATGATGGAAAAAGGGCAGATCACCGATACACAGTTTATGGGTGAGATCACTTCTTTAGTCGGTAAGATTCTTTCTGTGTGCAGGGAAATACCGGAAACGGAAAGGAGAAGGTTCCAGAAAGCAAGGGAAGTGATCGGTAAGTGTCCGGTCTGCGGCTCTGATGTCTACGAAGGAAAGCAGAATTTTTACTGCTCCAACAGGCAGTGTGATTTTGCCCTTTGGAAAGAAAACCGTTTCTTAGGAAGCATGGAGAAAACACTGGATAAAAAGATGGCAGTGGAGCTTCTTGATAAAGCCTGCACCCATGTAAAAGGGCTGTATTCCAGAAAAAAAGATATAAAGTTTGACGCAGATCTTTTACTGACACTGGAGGACGGAAAGCCAAGGTTCCATCTGGAATTTCCAAAGAAGAAAAAGAAATAAGGCAAGGAGGTAGGCAGTATGTCGAAATTACAGAACATCCGGGAACTGGCACAGGAACATGCGACATTGGTGAGCAGTTCGCCAAGGGACTGGATGGGTTATATGGATACCGCAGCGAGACTATACCGGTATCCTTTTACAGACCAGTTACTGATCCATGCACAGCAACCCCAGGCAACCGCCTGTGCGTCCCTGGAACTGTGGAATGAGAAGATGTTCCGCTGGGTAAACCGGGGAGCTAGGGGAATCGCCCTGCTTGACGAGAATGGTCATAATACCAGACTTCGGTATGTGTTTGATATTTCAGATACGCACATGGTGGCAGGCGGAAGAAGCCCTTACCTGTGGCAGATGCAGGAACATCAGCAGGAAGAGATCCTTAACCATCTGGCAGAAGCGTATGGTCTGGAAGAAAAAGATACAGGGACTTTATCGGATGCGTTGATGGCGGTTGCAAGGGAAATGGTCGCAGACAGTCTGGAAGAATATCTGGACGGCTTGGAATATGCAGCGGAAGGAACGTATCTGGAAGATCTGGATGAAGTTACGATCCGCAGTGATTTCCGCCAGCTTGCAACGGACAGTGTATATTACATGCTTTGCAGACGGTGTGGTCTGGAACCGATGGAGCTTCTGGAAGAAGAGGATTTTATGCATATTACCGATTATAACCGGCTGTCTGTACTGACCTTTCTTGGAAATGCAGCAAGCCAGATCAGTGAGAGTGTTCTGATTGACATTGGAAGGACGGTACATAAAATTTCTCTGGAAGAAGCCAGAAAAGAGGTTGAAATTTCCAATGAAAGGAATTATAATAACTTTAACACGTTAATGCGTGAAAATAAAAATCAGGACGTAGAAAACAACAAAGAAGAAAATATCGAGAATGAAGGAGGAACCGACTATGGAACTGACATATCATCGCAAGGGGGATTACCTGTTTCCGAACCTGACCGTCGAGGAGGAAGAAGTGACGATAGGGAAATACGGGATGCTTCGGAGGACATTCCTGAAGGAACACAAGAACAGCTTGTATCAGAGCCTGTTCCTGACAGGAAAGCTGAACAGCCATCTGGCAGAGATCGAGAAGGCAGCACAGGAGAGGATGGACAGCCAGATGGAGAAACTGCTGAAGAACCATCCGGCACCGGACAAGGAAGCAGACCCGATGGCCTGGACAGCACATATGAACGCACTGATGGCAACAGCGGAAGAGAGCATCTTGACGGAATTGGTATACAGCTAGTTGAAGATACAAGAGAAGATGGACTGAGCAAAGCAGAGGAAGAAATCGCCTCTGCTTTATCTTTGCCCGAATATCCCACAGCAAATGAACAGAAAAGGCAGATTGGTGAAAGGGTAGCTGCTTTATATGCCGGGGAGATTCCTATTCCGGAAAGTGTTGTGGATGATATTTTACGGACGGGAGGAAACCGGACAGGAAGCCAGCTGCGTATCATCTATAACTTTATGAGTGAACAGGCACCGGGAGAATACACGGAGTTTGTAAAGCGTGAGTATGGAAAAGGCGGCAAAGGTTTTCAGATGGATGGAAGGGAATATTCCGTCTGGTTTGATGAAACCGGGATGCAGATTGCAGTCGGGCATACGGTGGCAGACCAGATTCTGGATAAAGCATTTTTATCCTGGAAAGATGTCAGCAGACGTATCCATCAGCTTTTAAATCAGGGAGAATATGCCCCACAGTCGGTACTGGATGCGGCAAGGGACAACGCATTGAAGGAACACGCACAGGCACTTGCTTATATGAAAGGTGATATGGCAGAAGGTGTGGCAGAGATTGTCTTTGATGAAGTCGATCTGCCGCATCTTCGCAGTATTTATCCGGAGATCACGGATTATCTTACTGAAAAACTGCAAGATCCAGAGTGGCTTTCTGATTTGAATGAAAGACTGGAAGCACTGGCAGAAGCCTACGAGATGGACAATTCTTTTATGCGTTTCCATCATTATAATCCAGTCAATATCTCCAGACAGTTCCAGAAGTTTGCAGATGAAGTGATCCCATACCAGGCAAGAGAGGGATTTGCATGGAAAGAACAGCAGATGTTCATTACACAAGACGAGATCGACGCATTTCTTGTCAGAGGTGGGGCGTATTCCAAAGGCAGACTCAGGACATATTCCTTTTATTTGCTGCATGAGGATGAAAGAGCGAGGACAGGTTTTATCAAGGAACAGTATGGGATCGGTGGAAGCAGTCATGCACTGTCTGGTGCGGATGATTCACACGCAAATTATGATGGAAAAGGATTGTTTCTTGCAAGAGGTGCTTATGGAAATCCATATACGTCAGTTTTATTATCTTGGAATAAAGTTGCAAATAGAGTAGCTTATCTGATAAAGAATGACCAGTTCCTGCAGGCAGAAGATTATGCTCGTATGCCGGAATATGAACGGGAACAGATGGCGAACAAGGTACTACGCTTTTATGACCGTCTTCCGGAAGAGATAGACAGACCATTTACGGATGATTTCTTCTGGGAAAAACCAGGAAAAGAAATGGTGGCAGTTTTAGAGAACCCAGAGCAGACAGAAGAACTGTTGCAGAAGATGGATGCAGCATTGGCAGTTCTGCCATTAGATTTTGAGGCATATGGGACAAACTACCAACAGAAAACAGAACTTCTTTCAGAACTTCACCAGTATGCAGAAGGAACCTATACGATTTTCCCGACACCAGAAGCAGAACCGTCTTTTGCGGAACTATCCGGGCACCAGATGACCATGTTTGATTTCTTGGATACGAAGGCGGTGACAGAACCGACCGTAGTAGATATGTCAGATGTGGAGGAAATAGAAGAGGAAGAGGTTACTGCCAAAAAATATATTCCGGAAAATCAGGAACAGGAAATAACAGAAACTTCTGAGGGACAGGAACAAAAGGAATCAGAAGAAGAGATAACGGTTAAAACAGCAGAAGAGCTGGCGGAGTCCTGGGATGAAGGTGTTTTTGAGTATCAGGGGTATCATTTTGAAGCAGTAGGGGTATTGCCGGAAGGAATAGAAGGAAAAGATCTGGTTGCACAGACCCGTTCCAATACAGAACTGCATTTATCGACCTACCATACAGAAGATTTCCCAAAGTATTCTTATGATGATTTTTATGCAGTCAGCAATGCACCAACTGCCGATGTGTTCCGGTGTCTGGAAACCGGACGCAATTATATTCCCGGAGAAAATGAACTGTTTGGATATGAGGGAGAATTTCAAGCATATTTAAAACCGGAAGTAGAAGAGATTGTAACAGAACCGCATAACTTTCGGATTCAGGATAATGACCTTGGAGCAGGTGGTCCGAAAGCAAAGTATAAAGCAAATATGGAAGCCATCCATTTATTGCAGACTCTGGAGCTGGAAGAACGTCTGGCAACACCCGAAGAACAGGAAATTTTATCCCGTTATGTTGGCTGGGGTGGCATCCCGCAGGCATTTGAAGAGAAAAACAGTAGTTGGACAAATGAGTATCTGGAGTTAAAGAATACCTTATCATCGGAAGAATACAGTGCAGCAAGAGCATCGACCTTAAATGCTTTTTATACATCACCGACTGTGATCCGAAGCATGTATGAAGCACTGGAAAATATGGGACTGAAACAGGGAAATATTCTGGAACCGTCCTGTGGTGTTGGTAACTTTATGGGACTGATCCCGGAGAGTATGAGCAAAACTAATATGTACGGTGTGGAACTCGACCCGGTTTCGGGCAGGATCGCAAAACAGCTTTACCAGAAAAATAAGATTGCCGTGCAGGGATTTGAGGAAACCAGTTATCCAGACAGTTTTTTTGACTGTGTGATAGGCAATGTTCCGTTTGGAGCGTATCAGGTCAGTGACCGCAGATATGACCGGCATCATTTTATGATCCATGATTATTTTATTGCAAAATCCCTTGATCTGATCCGTCCGGGCGGTGTAGTGGCTGTGGTAACTTCCAGTGGAACGATGGATAAACAAAATCCGGCAGTCAGACAGTACCTTGCAAACCGGGCAGAGTTATTAGGGGCAATCCGCCTTCCCAATAATGCGTTCCAGAGAAATGCCAATACAGGTGTTGTTTCCGATATTTTATTTTTCCAGAAAAGAGACAGGGCTTTCATTGAGGAACCGGACTGGATACATCTGAAGGAAACTGCCGAAGGATATTCGGTCAATGCGTATTTTGCAGATCATCCGGAAATGGTGCTTGGGGAGTTTACAACGGAGAGTACCCAGTATGGAAAGCAGGAAGTAACCGTAAGACCAAAAGAGGGAATCACCTTAGAGGAGCAGTTAAAGGAAGCAGTAAAGCATATACATGGTACCATCACGGAACTGGAACTTTCTGACACCGAACTGGAAGAAGATGTGGTGTCCATTCCAGCAGACCCGGAAGTAAAGAATTTCAGCTTTACGGTGGTCAACGAGGAAGTGTATTACCGGGAAAATTCTGTGATGAATCGGATGGAACTTCCGGCAATGACAGCGGAACGTGTCAAAAGGATGGTGAAGATCCGTGATGTTACGAATGAACTGATCCAGTGCCAGATGGAAGAGGGAAGCGATGAGCAGATCACAAAGCTGCAGGGAAAACTCAATGAAGAATACGATACCTTTACAGCAAAATATGGTCTGCTTAGCAGTAATGCCAATAAGCGGGCATTTAGCCAGGACAGCAGCTATTGTCTTTTGACTTCTCTGGAATTTCTGGATGATAAGGGAGAACTGAAACGGAAAGCGGATATTTTTACCAAAAGGACAATCCGCAGGGCAGAAACGGTAACTTCTGTAGATACTGCCAGTGAAGCACTTGCGGTTTCTATCGGTGAGAGGGCAGGCGTTGACCTTTCCTATATGGCACAGCTTTCCGGGAAAACAGAAGAGGAGCTTACCGAAGAACTGGCAGGGATAATCTTTAAGAACCCAATCAGTGAAAAATGGGAGCCATCGGACGAATATCTTTCTGGAAATGTGAGGGAGAAACTGCAGATCGCCAAACAGTTTGCAGAAAATCACCCGGAATATCAGGTGAACGTGCAGTATTTGGAGCAGGTACAGCCAAAAGATCTGGATGCATCAGAGATTGAGGCAAGACTTGGGGCAACCTGGATTTCAGAGAACTATATCACACAGTTCATGGCAGAGACATACCATACACCAAGATATTATGTAGGGAGCAAGGTCAAAGTCCAGTATGCCGAAGTGACCGGACAGTGGAATGTTATGGGAAAGAATGTGGACAGCTACGGAAATGCTCTTGTCACTTCCACTTATGGAACACAGAGAGCCAATGCCTACCGCCTTTTGGAAGATGCCTTAAACCTACGGGATACCAAGATCTATGACACGGTACAGGATGCCGATGGAGAACACCGGGAATTAAACCGGAAGGAAACGATGCTGGCACAGCAGAAGCAGGAACTGATCAAAGAGGAATTTAAGGAGTGGATATTTAAAGACCTGCACCGACGGGAAGATCTCTGTAAGATCTATAATGAACGATTTAACAGCATCCGTCCACGGGAATATGATGGAAGCCATATTCAGTTTGTTGGCATGAATCCGGAGATCACCCTGATGCCGCATCAGAAAAACGCAGTGGCTCATGTGCTGTATGGAAATAATACGTTACTGGCTCATTGCGTAGGAGCTGGAAAGACATTCCAGATGATCGCAGCCGGTATGGAATCAAAACGGCTGGGACTCTCACAGAAGAATCTTTATGTTGTGCCAAACCATCTGACCGAGCAGTGGGGCAGTGATTTCTTACGACTTTATCCTGGGGCAAATATCCTGGTGGCAACGAAGAAAGACTTTGAGCCGGCGAACCGAAAACGGTTCTGTTCCCGTATTGCGACAGGGGATTACGATGCCGTGATCATCGGACATACACAGTTCGAGAAAATCCCTCTTTCCAAAGAACGGCAGATTGCCATGTTGGAACAACAGATCGCAGATATTACGTTTTCCATTGAAGAAGCAGCACATCAGGCAGGGCAGAATTATACCATCAAGCAGTTGGAAAAAACAAAAAAGAGTCTGCAGACGAGGATAAAGAAACTTAATGACCAGACTAGAAAGGATGATGTAGTAACTTTTGAGCAGTTGGGCGTAGACCGGCTGTTTGTGGATGAAAGTCATAGTTTTAAGAACCTTTTTTTGTATACAAAAATGCGGAACGTGGCGGGCATCTCACAGACGGATGCACAGAAAAGTTCGGATATGTTTATGAAATGCCGGTACATGGATGAACTGACCGGCGGCAGAGGAATCACCTTTGCTACAGGTACTCCCGTATCGAACAGTATGACGGAGCTTTACACTATCATGCGTTATCTCCAGTATGACACACTCATGCGTATGGGTATGGGACACTTTGATTCCTGGGCGGCAACGTTCGGGGAGACAGTGACCGCAATCGAATTATCACCGGAAGGAACGGGCTATCGTGCGAAAACACGGTTTGCCCGTTTTTTTAATCTTCCGGAGCTGATCTCCATATTTAAGGAAGCTGCGGACATCCAGACATCGGATATGCTGAACCTTCCTGTACCGGAAGCAGAGTTTATCAATGAAGTCTTGAAGCCAAGTGAAGAACAGCAGGAAATGGTCAGTGCTTTTTCAGAACGTGCCGAAAGTGTAAGAGGCGGTCTTGTGAATCCGACAGAAGATAATATGCTCAAGATCACCAACGATGGAAGGAAGTGTGCGTTAGACCAAAGGCTTTTGAATGAACTTCTCCCGGATGCCGAAAAAAGCAAGGTCAATACCTGTGTGGAAAATGCTTTCCATGTATGGGATGAGGGAAAGACAGACCGGACAACCCAGCTAATCTTTTGTGACTTGTCTACTCCAAAAGGGGATGGGACTTTTAACGTATATGATGATGTCCGGAACAAACTGGTTGCCAGAGGAATCCCGAAAGAAGAGATTGCTTTTATCCATGAATATAACACGGAGGCAAAGAAAGCGGAACTGTTTGCAAAGGTGCGGGCTGGACAGGTGAGAATCCTCATGGGTTCTACACCGAAACTCGGTGCTGGTACCAACGTGCAAGACAGGCTCATTGCTCTGCATCACCTTGACTGTCCGTGGAAGCCGTCTGATCTGGAACAGCAGGAAGGACGTATTTTAAGACAGGGAAACCAGAATGACAAAGTAAAGATATTCCGGTATGTGACGGAGAACACTTTTGATGCGTATATGTGGCAGATTTTGGAGAATAAGCAGAAGTTCATCAGTCAGATCATGACCAGTAAATCCCCGGTCAGGGCTTGTGAAGATGTGGATGATACGGCACTGTCCTATGCAGAGATCAAGGCACTTGCTACAGGCAATCCATACATTAAGGAAAAAATGGATCTGGATGTGCAGGTGAGTAAACTGAAACTCTTAAAGGCAAACCATACCAGTCAGATTTACCGTCTGGAATCCGATATTGCAAAGAATTTCCCGGTACAGATCAGTGCATTGAAAGAGCGGATTGCCGGGATGCAGATAGATTCCCAGATAGTAAAAAGCGTAGATTTACAGGATAATGACACGTTTACCATGACAGTAGGAAATGTCCTTTATGAAGATAAGAAAGAAGCAGGCGAGGCATTGATCGCTGCCTGTGCAGGACTAAAAACCGTTAGCACCGGCGGAAAGGTCGGGGAATATCATGGGTTTACGTTATCTGCTTCCTACAATATGTTCTCCAATGCATTTGAACTGACGGTCAAAGGGAAATGTTCTTATAAGCTGGAGATCGGAAAAGACCCGGTAGGAAATATGCAGCGTATCCATAACACCCTTTCTTCCATTGACAGGAAGCTGACGGAAAGTGTGCAGAAATTGGAAACCGTACAACAGCAGCTTGCGACTGCACAGGAAGAGGTAAAGAAACCATTCCCGAAAGAAGCAGAGCTGAATGAAAAGATAGAACGGTTATCCGAGTTAAATGCGTTGCTGAACATGGATGAAAAGGGCAATGAGACGATTATGGCAGATGAGGATATTGGCACTGAAGGAAGCAGCACAGATAGCAGGGATGCTGTAGAAGAAAAAGAACTTCCGGAAACAGCAGACAGAATCCATAAGCCATCTATTCTGGAACGCTTAAAGCAGGAAAAAGCACAGCAAAACGCACCACAGCAGCCGACTGTGCAGAAATCAGCAAAGAAGAAACACGAACAGGAGTTATAAAAAGTTTCCCGTCAGGATATTTTCTGGCGGGAGAAATCCAAAAGGAGGATTTGTTTTATGGCAAATAATATAGAGAAACAGTTAAAGGAAATATCGGAACGGCTGGAACAGGGCGTAAAGGAGATTTTTACTTCGGAACGGTATACGGAATATCTGAATACCATGTCCAAGTTCCATAATTACAGTTTTAATAACACCCTTCTGATCACCATGCAGAAACCGGAGGCTACTCTGGTGGCAGGGTATCAGGCGTGGCAGAAGAAGTTTAACCGCCATGTAAAACGTGGGGAAAAAGGAATCCAGATCATCGCACCGGCACCCATCCGTGAGAAACAGGAGATTGAAAAGATTGACCCTGTAACAAAAGAGCCGGTGATCGGGGATGACGGTCAGCCGGAAACAGAGATCGTGGAGATGATCATTCCAAGGTTCCGTGTGACAACGGTATTTGATGTCAGCCAGACAGAGGGAGAGCCGATTGCAGAGCTGGAAGTATCGGAACTTACCGGGAGCGTACAGTTTTATGACACGTTCATGAAAGCATTGCAGAACATTTCCCCTGTGCCAATCCGCATGATGGAGATAGAAGGGGAAGCAAAGGGGTATTACCATCAGACAGAAAAGTATATAGCAATTCAGGAAAATATGAGTAATCTCCAGACCATGAAAACCGGAGTCCATGAGGTGAGCCACGCATTGCTGCATGACCGGGAGGTAATGGATGCGGAAGGAGTCTTAAAAGACCGGACAACAAAAGAAGTAGAAGCAGAAAGTATTGCTTATATTGTATGCAACCACTTTGGTCTGGATACTTCAGAATACTCTTTTACCTATATTGCCAGCTGGTGTGAGAGCAAGGATATGAAAGCACTTCGGGCATCTATGGATACTATCCGGAAAACGTCTGCGGAAGTCATTGGGAATATCGAGACACAGATGCACGAGCTGGAAATGGAAAGACCAATCCGGGATACCTTCCATAAGGAAGATTTGATCCTGCATCTTTCGGGCAGCATGGGTTCCGAGTTTACTTATGATTTGATCGAAAATATGAGCAGGGAACAGTTAGAGCAGAATGTGGGTGAATACGTCAGCCTTCTGGAAAGTGGCGAGATAGAGGAGAATGAGAAACCTCTGGAAAGTTTTCTGGAAGAAAAAGGTGCTGCCGTCACACCACTCTATGACAGCAGTGGGCACGGAGAGAACTATCCGATTGATTTTTATGATGTGGAATATGATGCTGACACAGGCGTTACTTATTTTTCTGACCTTTCTCCGAAAGATCAGGCAGAGATGCTGGTGCAAAAAGCAGAGTTTCCAAGAAATATTTTTTCGGAAAATGAAAAGGCATTTGTAAATGAATATGCAGAAACCTTCCTTGGACAGGTGGAAAGACTGAATGACCTGGTATGGGATATGAGGGAATCTTACGATGAAGCCGGTTCAAAGCTAGTGTATGAAGTAATCCAGGCAGCAAGGGCAAACTTCCCAGTGAAAGAACCGGAGATTGTAGAAGAAACAGCCATGCAGTATGCTCACCGTCTGATTGAAACGGCAGAAGTTGCAAATACAGGAAATTTCACAGATTCCCAGAGAAATCTTATTGTGAATTTTGCATATAAGATGGATGACAAAGACGAAGTGCTTGGACTGGTGAACCGTATGATGACCGCAATCCGCAGACCGGGAAGTGAATATACGAGAAGTCTTATGAATGAAACACAGGCACAGATTGACAATTTCCCGGATGGCATGATCGGTTTTACGGAAATGCACGAGGCAGGAATCCAGTTAGACCATATGCTCCCGCTTACGAAAGACCGGGCATATGAACTGTACCGTGGAGGGGCAGAAATTTATATCTTACACGGAAATCCAGAGAATCCACAACGGGCAGAACAGATGCTTGTGGAGACGGAAAGTGAGATCCTTGGATATGACGGTATCTTTGGAATCACAGAAACAGAATGGGAAGTGCAGAAAGAGAGAGAAATATCTGCTACAAAACGGGAAGCACTGGAACAGCAGAGTGCAGAAAAGATTGATGAGACACTTCTTCTGCATGGAGAAAGCGGAAGGTTTGCCATTTATCAGATGGATACCGGAGATGAGCATACTTATCAGTTTATGGGAATGGAATCCGCAAAGAGTCTGGGCTATACCATTGACGGAAAGGATTACCGGATGGTTTATGCAGCACCGTGGATGCCAATGATCACGTTAGACAATATATTTGAACGCTTTAACATTGACCGACCGGAAGATTTCCGTGGCCATTCCTTATCGGTAAGTGATGTGATCGTGATAAACAGGGGTGCAGAGATCACAGCCTATTATGTAGATTCTTTTGGATTTCAGGAACTTCCGGAGTTTGTCCAGCAGAGAATGAACATGCTGGAACATAATTCCGTCAGGGCATATCCGCCAGTTTATAAAGGAACATTGGAACAGGCAATGGGAGAACGGGATGTTGATGCTTATCTGGATTCCAGAAAGTTAAACCTGGACTGTAAGAAAGCAATCGAAGAAGCCATCCGGGAGAATTTTGACGGGCTGCACTTAAAGCAGGATGCGGCAAAAGAAGTCGTGGAACGCTTCGGGGAAGAACGTATGAATTTTGTTATGGCAAATACCATCCGTGAACTTTCCCATGATGGAAGATTTTCCAGACAGAACAAAGACTGGGCGGAGCATATCGAAGTCCCGGAAAATATCAGCCGGGGCAGAAATCTGAACCTGGATTATGTGATCGAAAGCCACCCGGTAGTTTTAGATGGGTTTATCGACATGGCAAGAGCTGAGATCCGGATGCAGAGGATAGAACAGGCGATAGGAGAAAACGAAGTGACGATCACGGCAGAGACAAGAGGGTATGAAGCAGAAGGACATAACGGGACATGGCATACGGTTGATGAAAAGGAATATGCCGGGGAGAAGTTTTTCTTAATGGAACATGATGAATTTGGCTCCGATGTGGCAGGCATTATCGTAGCAGAAAATGGACAGCTTGTAGCGGAGGACTTGTGGAATGGGTTTGATGCAGGAGCGTTAGAAGCTGTATCAGAATATTTGCAGGAAAATGGAACAACACTCTATGATTTGTCGGAATTCCCGAAAGATTCTGCTGTAACCCTGCGGAGTGGACAGACACTTACAATCGAAGAAATACAGGCAGTACAGAAAGATACCTGGGAAGAAACGATGGAAGGAAAAAATGAATCTGGAACGGATGTCCGGTTTAATTTCCATGCAGTCAGTGAGGTGCAGCTTCCGGAAGGCATAAAGTTAAAAATGCCAGAGATCCATTACATTGATAATTTTTATGTGATGGAAGATGTAAATGCAAAGGGTGTAGTAAAAGTAAACCGGTATGAATCACTGGATGAAGCGATGCAGGAATATTTATGCCTGCCAAATCATCAGGAAAAAGTGCTTGGTATCCAGAATACGGAAACAATGCAGGAAAGCATGGATTTTATCCGATGTGAAAACGGGATAGATCGGCTGACCCATGCGTATGAACAGATCGGAGGGTGGCTGAATCCGGAAATATATGAAGCGGTAAATAAAATGGAAAACATGCTGGACTGGAATGAGGTACAGATTGCATATCAGATCGGAAAACAATACTTTACAATCCAGACCGCAGAAGATGGCTATGACTATACATTTTACAATGAAGATTATCAGGAGGATGATGGAGGAATCTATGACAATCCGACAATCTATGTAGATGAAGCTGCCAGTGATATTTTAGAAGATAAAGGGTACTCACTGGAAGATGCAAAAGTAGTGGATTATGAAGAGCTGATGGCAGATGTGGAAGAAGTTCAGGAAGAACAGATGCAGCGGATACAATTAGAAAAGAACTGCCCGGCAAGTATTTTTGAAGGTTTTCGCAGGGAAGAAGCAATGCAAACCTATGAAGGAATCGCAATGCAGTTTACCAAGAGTAAAGGGTATCTGACCATACAGGCAACAGAAGAAGGATATTCGTTTATTTTTTATGACTCTGATCTGCATGAAATCCAGGGTGGTGATTACGATAATCCAGACGCATCCATTCAGGAAGCCGCTTATGAAATTCTTAAAAGTGAGAGAATGGATGACATGGAATGTGTCAAAGTGGATTATAAAGAATTTGAAGAAATGACGATCCAGCACTCTAAGGATTTATTGCAGGAGGGGGAACTTCGTGTGACTTCTGAGATTGGAAGAAATGAACTGGCATTAAACAGTCTGAGCAGGGCAGAAGTAGAAAGAGGGGTTCTGTATCATGCACAGGCAGTATTAGAAGATATGGGAATGGAACAGGAGGTAGAGCTGCTTGCTGCAAGAGTGTATGGTTCCAGAAGCAGACAAGACCTTTACCGGGAAGATTCTGACCTTGATGTGGTTCTATCCTATAAAGGTGATATTCGAGAAGATAGCTTTTTCAATGCTTTAAATGAATCCGGTATAGCAATGGCAGGAATTAAGGTGGATATTAACCCGATTGCAGAGGAGCGAATTACTCTGGCAGAGTATATAAAAGAATCTGAAAAATATCTTGACCAGCAGGAGATTAAAAAGCTTGCTGCGGATCTGGATAATTTTAGTTATGACGTTGATACTTATGAGTATAACGATACGGTTGAAAATAGAGAAGAACAGGTGGAAAAACTCACAGAGGATATTTTGAATAAGAAAACAGAAGCTATCAAGGACTGGCTGCTTGAGGTATCCGAGGAATCCGATATAGACAGCGATGTTATAACTGCCCGTTCTTTACTTTCCCGTCTGGAAGATACAGAGCAACTTTCTATCTTTGATAAACAGCCGAAGCAGGAACAGCCAGAAGCCACGATTAGTTTTTATGTCGCAGAGTGCATGGAGTTTCCGGTCATGGGAGAGTACCATAATAACCTCACTTTAGAAGAAGCCATTAAAATATATGAGAGTATCCCAGCGGAACGGATGCATGGAATCAAAGGAATCGGATTTGATCTGCAAGATGGTGATGAAGATTATTCCGGGGAATATGAGTTGATGAGTGCAGACCGGATACGGCGTGATCTGATAGATATGATTCCTCACTATAAAGAAAGCCCTCTGGTGCAGAAAGCAATCACAGACATGGAAAAGTATCTGGATGAAAAGCATGGAAGGGTGCAGGAAACGGAACATGCGGCAGAAACAGCAATAGGAAGTGAACAGAAACCGGTATCTGTAAGTCAGAGCCAGCCACAAAAGGTAGAACCTGCAAGCAGAGCAAAAGGTGAAGTGAAGAAATCTGTGCTGCAGTCTTTAAAAGATTTTCAGGCAAGGGCAAAAGCACAGGAGCAAAACAAGGTAACGGAGAAATCCAAGGCACATAAGAAGGGAGAGGTGGAATTATGATGGATCTGGCAATGAACTTTGACGCAGATGAATGTTTAGTAACTGCAATGTTTGATAAAGGAAACCGAAATGACACGATGGAGGCAATCGACCATATCATTCCTTTTCTGAAAGGCGATGCAGATATGATCGGGCTTGTCTGCAATACTATAAGAAAATTGTTCTGCATGAGTGATGAAGGCTATGAGGTTTTTCTTATGGATCTGGAAGAATATAAAATGGAACTGGAAGAGGAGGACGAAGAATGAGTACAAGTCAGTGTGCAGTATATCAGGTAAAAGATACCCCAGAGTACCGGGATGTCCGTTTCCGTTCTTACGAGAAACTGAAAAGTGAAGGAAGAACAGTCCAGATAGAAAACTATCAGCAGGTGTACATTGGAAGAATCCAGCCGGGGGAAACTCCGGCTGACATTAAAACACGCTTGCAGAAGCAGCGACCGAAAAACTTCAAAGGCCATTCCATCGGTTGCAGCGATGTGATTGTCATTACCGATGATGGAAAAACCACAGCTTACTATGTCAACAAAGATGGTTTTATCATCATTCCAGAATTTCTCACAATCAAAAGTTCTTCCGATACCAGACTTTCCATTGATACAACCGGGTACGAAATCGAAGGAAAGAAAGGAACATGGCTTGCACAGGATTACATCCTGATGAACGAGAAGAAATGGTTTCTGATGGAACATGAGGAGTATGGAACAAGAGCAGCCTATGTGATTCTCAGTGAGGAAGGTACCGTAGTCATGAATGACTGTTACAATGGCTTTGATGAAGAAGCCAGACATAACATTCAGAATTTTATGCAGCAACAGGTAGCAAAAGAACAGGAACAGCGAAGACAACAGCAGATACAGGCACAAGCCCAGACTGGGCAGACACAGCCAGAAGGAATACAAAAGAAGAAACCAGAGCTGGCGAACTGGCAGAAAGTCATGGATAATGGAGAATACCTTCGCAGTGCAGAGATGACAGAAGAAGCCAATTACAACATGATTGACGGACTGATGAACAACACTCTAAAGAAAAAGGATAAGAATGCTCCACGGAGATCAGTACTGAAGCGGCTCCGCAATCATCAGAAGAAGATAGCCAGTCAAGGCAAAGGGCAGCTACAGCAACAGAAGGCGATGGAAGAAGAGATGGAAAGGAAGAAGAAGTGATTTTCAACAGAGATGGTCTTGCTACTGAGGTAGCAGGGCCATTTTTATTGCAAAAAGTAGTAGATGAATTATAATATAGCTAGAAATATGTAACAGAAGATATGATTGCCATACTTAATAGGGGATGTAAGATGGATTTGAATAATTTATATAATTTTAAAAATGCGGTAAGGCATTTTGTAAATATTGATTTATTAAAGTATCCTGCGGATATTGAGAATTTTAGCACAAGAGAATTGTGTTGGACTATGCCTGTTTCTTTTAATGTACAAAAAGGAAATGGTAAATATAGAACATTGAAAATTCCAAATGTTCTGAACTTTGTACGGGCATATCATTATTATTCGGGGTTACCTGACTTTGATAACATTCAAGGAATTAATCCTGAACATAGTAGAATGACGGTTAACTTTGATACGGGAGATTTTATAGCTGGCGAGTATGATGCACAACTAAATGATGATTTTATGAATTTGTGTCTGTACGACAATCTGATTAAACTTGATATTAAAGATTTTTATGGGAAATTATATTCACACTATTTACCGAAGGGACAACTAAAGGACAATGTTTTTACAAGTATGAACAATGGAAGAACAGGTGGGATAATAATGGGTAACTACTTGTCTCTTTACTTTGCAGAAAATGCATTGAAAAAAATATCAGATGATTTTGAAACAGCCTTAGAAGATGCGTCTATTAATTGCCATTTTGAATACTTCTCAGATGATTTTTATATTTTTTGCAATAAATATGATAATGAAACAATCAGAGGTCTGTTTAATCAGGTGCTAGCAGAAAATGATCACGAAGGAAATGACCGGAAGATAGAAATAGAAGATTATGAATCATATAATATAGAAAATTTATTGACTAGATATTGGAAAGCAATTATGCGACACTGGAATGAAGAAGTCCTTAAAGATTTTCAAAGGCAAAATCAGATTGGAACAGAAATACAACATAAATTGTCTTTTTTGAATCAGTTGATATATAGATTATCAAGTGTAAAAAAGGAAAGAAACAAACAGTCTTTGATAAGAAACTTTTTTAAAACAAAACATTTCCAAGAAACAGATTTTGAAGAATACGATGTTGAAGAATATAATTATCATCAGCTATGCTTTCTATTAAAAATGTCACCGGAGTCATTGTTATATACATCAGATATTTTTAATAGTATGAGTGGGTTTGATAATCAAAAAATTAAAATATTTTTGAAAGCCAGATATAGAGAGGCGTTGATCTCTTCTTTACATGATGTGCAATTATACTATTACTATGCCATTAGATGCTATCAGCTTGATTGGTGTCTGGAAGATACATCCAATCTTGTTCTTAAATCTCAGAACCAGATTTTAATTGCTTATTATTTGAAGGATGGATTGTTTTCAGAGGAACAGATTAATAGTTTAAAACTCTTAGATAATGAGAAATTTTGGTTTCAAAATTATCACTTGATTTTATATAGACCAGAATTAATAGCAGATTTAGATGGAAGTGTAACAAAATATCTGTTGCCTGAGAAAGCAAATACAAATCCGAAAAAAGAACGATATAAAAAGTTCCATAAAGAAAATTTGGCGTTAGGGAAGGCAATTATCAATGAAGTTTCTGTTGTAACTGAAAATATTCAAGAATATTTAGAAAAACGAAATTTAGAACTTATAGAAGAATGAATTTAGTATTATGATGGATACTTACATGAAAATAATTTATATGAGGGAGAGCAGCTATGGAAATATTGACGAAAGAATATTTTGAAGAATTGGAGAAAAAAATATTAAAGGAAAATTATAGTGATTTTTTTGGTGATATTCTTGAGGATTTTAAAAAAGAAAAAGATAAATTCAAAACGGAAATTATTGATACAGGGCAGATATTTTATAGAGCGAGAGTTGGAAATGGTGTAATAGAAGCGGCAATAGACGATTTAGATATTAAATGTAAGATACCGTATTTCGGGAGTGACATGGAAAAACCACCAGCAAAATTTGTGCAAGGCGGAAGATTTAATAGACAAGGAGTATCTTATCTTTACTTGGCAGATAATATTGAAACATGTATTGCTGAAATTCATTTACAAGTAGGACAAATCTGCTCTATTGTGGAGTTTGAGTGTGTGAAAAAAGGTAACTATGTTTTGATTGAAAGTAATTCAGAAGAAATATTATATGATATTTTGACCAGACCGGTACATAGTGATATAAAAGATTATTATTTGGTTACACAGTTTTTTTCCGATATATTTAAAATGTTGGGATATGATGGGATTGTTTTTTTTAGTACACAAGGATCAGGGAAAAATGTTGTGAGCTTTAAAAAGGATTGTTTTAAATTAGTGAAATATTCTGAAAGGATGTGTAAAGCAAAAAGAATCTCATATGAATATGAGTTACTGGAGGCAGAATATAAAAAATATAAAGATTACAAAAAACTTTTGATGCCAGGTAACATTTCAGAGGAACAAAAGAGAGAAAGCATATGTGAATATATACAAGAAAAAATAAATTATGAAGATGAACTACTGCAGAAAGTTGCAGAAAAAGAATTTCAGTCAGATAAGGATGAGAAGAAGTTCCTTGATAGAATATCTGCAATTGATAATAAACAGAATGCATATGAATTTTTGGGAGCTTTTTATTTTAATCAGCAAGATTTAAAAAAAGGAATGGCGTATTTTTTAAAAGCCCCGTTTGAGCATTGTTCTCCTAGATTTGAAGGAATATTAAAAAGAATACAGTCGTGTACTCAAATAGAAAAAAAAGAACTATATCAAGAAGAATCTATGAAAAAGGAATTACGGATAATATTTGATGAATTAAGTCAGGAGCATGAAAAAATTCGAAAAAAAATGGAAGTGGATATATTAAAAAATTTAGAGGAACTTTGCAATTAAATAGAGGCGAGAAAGTAAACCGATGTCCTGTATTTATTCGTAATCCAGTTGAATGAAGAGTTAAAGTCATTTGGATTATATGACTTTTTCATGTTTGCCAGAAAATATTTTAGAAGAATCAATTTCATTTTTGAGATTTAATACACGAGCAGATAATGTGTTAAAGAGAAACGGTGTAGATACGATAGGTGCGTTACTGGAGGTGTTAATATTACCAGAATGGATTCAGCATTTATCCTGCATAGAGAAAAGTCACAGAAAGAAATCGTGCAGAAAATGGAGAAGATAGGTTTAGCAGATGATAGCTATGCGGCAGTAAGAAATATAAAATTAAATTAGAGTTCATCTTTCACTAAAAGGGAGACTATTACAGTCTCCTTTTATCTATGTATTTGTTATTCAGATTCTTCAGAAACAGAGTCCTTCTTCTTTCTGGATTTTCCAGAAATCATTTTATGACCAGAATAGATAGCCATAATCATGCAGATAAGAGAGCTGCAAGCAAAATATTTATGTGCGGATTTCATATCTTTATAACCAGTGTAAAAAGTTCCAATCATGGTTGCCAATGCACCAAGTGACCAATATTTATGTGATTTCATCTTAATACCTCCTGTTTTTTTCTATATCATACATCTTTTTGAGAAAGATGAAAACAGGAATTTGTTCATTGGCTTATATTTAAAATGATATTTTTGTGGTTTAGAAAAAACGATAGAGATTATAGGAATTATAAATCCTGATTCTTTTCAAGCTGTTGTTCCTGCTCACGATTTTTCCCAAGAATCATTTCAATATTCGCCGACACAGTGCGAAGTTCCCGTTCATAATCCCGGTGGTTAGAAAAATCTTCACGCTGTCTATCCCTTAATTCAATAAGCTGGTCCTTTTCAGCATAGAGAGCTTTCATGGAAGGCAATTTATTCCCGCCAGATTTTTCTTTGAGTGTTCGGAGAGCTGTGTCATACAGGGAAAGTTCTGCCCGGTGTTCTTCATAAAATTTCTCTTTGTTTCGACTTTTACGATAATCGGCGTACACATTTTTATATGCCAGATATTGTCCGGTAAAATGAATCTGCTCATTCACATCTTTAAGTTGCTGTTCAGTATCTTTTAAAGATTTTCTGGAAGCACTGGTCTGGTCTGATGCCTGATTGAGTGCTGCATGGAAATCCTCAAGAGAATCATAGCCATGTTCCTGTATGTAGGCAACAGTCTGAGCCATCTGCTTCAAATTGGTGAGTTTTACTTTTTGAGCATAGGCTTCGCTCTGCTGTGCTTTAATACAGGTTTGTAGATCTATGACAAGTCGGAGATCTGATTTTATGAAAATGAATGGTGCAGGGATAGCAGAAGTATCGGAAAAAGGAACAGTTGGCAAATCTGTGGAAGTATTTGGAGTCTGCTGTTCCAGAATTTCTTCTTTCTGTTCTCTATGGGATTTCGTGTTTTCCTCAAACGCTTTCAAGAGAAAATCTTCTGTGTATCTGGTTCCGAGATTCCTTCCAGTGATATATTTTTTTCTGCCAGGGTGAAGATAGCTATATCGGTTTCGACTGATCTTGAAGATGATGTGATATTTTTTATCAAGGATTTTTGAAAATTCTTCTGGTGATCGGGCGGTACTTGCAGCATCATCAATAGCGTCACGAAGAAATTGTTTCTCTGTCTGGTAACGTGTTTCCTTTGGCGTGATTCCATCTTCTTTCATTTTCTGATTCAACTTATCGAGTTTTTCCTGTCCCCGGCGTTGTGCCCAATATTCTTTTTCTGTGATTTTTCTTTCAGCAGGAGTGAGCAGATCAACCTGATGTAGTCCTTCTTTTTTACACATATTCATGACTTCCTGTTTCAGATGTGCGAGATATGCTGTACTTAGATGGTGCTTGTATCCGGCTTTTGATTCACAGTCAAATTCCATATAGGGTTCTTGCGGTATGTTATATTTACGGAGACTGTTGATTACGATGTGTACATGGATGTTTCCACTTTCGTTATGACCATCGGTATGAGTACAGACTAAAGCCTGATGACCGGGAAAATTTTTCTTTGCAAAAGTCAATCCAAGTTGCTGGGCACGTTCACCGGTCAATCCACATTCCTCCCTGTCTTTCGGGTCGAAGCTGATGATATAGTGATGGGATTTTATCTCATTGAAGTTTTTGTTCTTGTGGTAGTAGATGTTCAATTCCTGACATTCAGATGCAAAAGAGAATGGATCACAGTTCAAACCGTCCAGATAATATTCTTCTCTCAATATCATATGCCCTTCCTCATCAAGAATCGGTTTTTGCGTATATTCATTATGCTGGAAGATAAGATAACGTTCCGATTCTCCATAGTCAGCATTTTTGCTTGCAATATGTTTAATTACTGCCACGGAAATCACCTGCCATTTTCATTACTTTATATTTCATTTCATAAATGTCCCGGAGAGACTTTCGGATTTCATTTCTCATTTCAGAAGAGATAATTCCACCTTGATTAAAATATCGGGCAATCTGATTTAGGTTGCTTCCAATCTTGCCAAATTCACCGATTAGTTTTTTGATTTCATCAACATCAGCAACAATTTCAAATCGTGCAGTTACATTTCCTTCCATAGTTTGAGTCCTCATGTATTCTGAAATGCTCATTTCTGCCTGTTCCGCTGCATTTTCTATGATGGAAAACTCTATATCAGTCAGGCGGATGGTTACCCGGTGTTCTCGTTTCATGTCCATTTCTTTTTGTGGTCGTGTCATTCAATGCTCCTTTCTGGCATAAAGGTTCCGCAGGAAAAATAGAAAATTCACAGTGAGCTGTGAAAGCAAGTGATGAAAAAGCATCACGCTGTGACCATGCAAATGGGAACCAATACACATATCTTTGATTGCGGTCGAGGGTATGGGGAAACGAAATCCCCATCAAGTTGCAAGTCAGAAAAAATCCCGCAGGGGTTTTTGTCCGACATTGCGAAACTTGCTCTAAAAATGACTGCTTCATATATAAGCCGATTTACAGAAAAAATGGAAATAAGAAGTTTATATAAATGAAAAAACAAAAAGCAATAGTTAATTGCGAAAATGTAAAGTTGTATTGCTTGCCCAAATGGCATATCAACTGTATAATACAATCAAACAAAAGGAGGAGGGAGCTTATGAATAAAGTAAAAGATAGTAATCAAAACATTGCAAAGGCAGTTCTTAAGATAAGGCAAGATAACAAGCTTTCTCAGGAACAATTTGCTGAAATGGTAGGAGTAACAAGACAGGCGGTGTCTAGATGGGAAATGGGAGTCTCTGTTCCAAATATTAATACACTTATTCTAATAAGTGAGAAATTTGATATTCCAGTTGATGAAATGTTAAAGTCAGGAGACGTTGTTGAAAAAATTGATAACAATAAAACTCCTTTCAAAAAAGATAGAAATTATAGTATTGTATTTTTAATTATTGGTATTTTAGGGCTGATTAGTATACCTTTTTGGGCAGAGTGGAAACAGAAAAAAAATATGGAACTTTTTAAAACAGCCTATGAGCATTCATATGACTATATTTTTGAATATCCACTATCCATCATTTTAATATTAGCGTTGATGTTCATAGGCTTAGGTATATATTTCATTTCAAAGAAAAAAAAAGGGAGGCGATTTGATGAAAAAAATGATTAGTATTTTGACAGTGTTGGTACTTAGTATTGTGACAATGTTGCCTGTAAAAGTAATGGCTGCAGAATATCCACATAAAAACAGCGAAGTAAAGCATGTAAATTTGCTATCTGATAAAACTGAGTATGGAATACAGCCACAAACGGATGGATACTATTATTGGAAAGTCGATAGTAAGACAAATCAGGGAACAACTTATGGTTCATGGAGATTGGGACCTCAGGGTGCCGGTCCAGGTACAGTTTCTGTAAATAAAACAGATACAGTGACTAACACAATTAGTGGATCATATACCAGTGTAGGAGATATATCCGCTTCTTTAGGAGCTACGATTGGGAAGAGTCAGTCCTATTCTGTACAGTATAGTTTACCTGTCCCTAGCGGGAAAACTTATCAGATTAAGTATAGACCGCTGTATACAAAGTACAAAGTTGTGCAGAGGCAGTATTACAAAATAGATGGTTATTCTTCAGCAACCAATAATACAAAGACTTGCTATGTAAATGTTTTTTATGACTGGGGATTTAGCTATAATGTGCTTTAATGTAAATGAAATGAAGAGGTAATTTAGAATAATGATGGATAATTAGTGGAAAAGATGGGGCTGTCGCAAAGTGAAGCGATAGCCCCTTTCACGCTCTGAAATAGAATTGTTATGGGAGATTATTCTAGTTTGGTGAGGTAGTCATATTCTTTCGGAAAGGTAAGAGCATCCCAGTCGATTTTTTTTGCCTTATAAACTAGTTCCTGATAAGAGGAATCTGCTCTCTTTCGACGATATGTAGCGATAACCTGCTGTGAAATTTTGGAAACTGTACGAATGTCCGTGTTCAGCACTGTATTTGGCACATATTCAGCACGATGAGTTTTTACAAAACCAAGGCAGGCTTTTACGCCACCAGCTAATTTTTCTGTATATAATTTTGGGTTGCATCCGTTAAAATCACCGACCATTTTTGCTGAAATATTTTTTTTCATAAGTTGTGGGAGAATTTCGAGTTTTAACTGAGTGGTACCATCAGATGCAAAGGAAAAATCTTCAGGACTTAATTTGTGGTTTAAACAGCGTTCATAAAAATCAGCAGCAGTAGTGTTGTCAATTAATTTAATGCCTGTCAGATGAAGAAAATTATAAGGATAAAAATTTACCTCCAAAAAAGAAATATGTTTATGCTTGTCTTTTAGAATAAATAAGAGTTGGTAGCCATTAAGGTTTTCTTCGTACTTGGCAGCACAATCTACAATAATAGAGATGGCCTGCTGTTTGGTGTATTTTGTCATATTATGACCTCTGCGATATGTATAAAATATTTAAAGGGAGATTACAATACCGTGGCATTGTGCATCTCCCTTATAGACTGATTTTTCTGTTGTCCGCCAACACTCCAGCCCATATGTCTGGCTTTGCTTTCAGGTTTTTCTGTTGCCTGCCAACTCTCCGATTCATGTTCGGCTTTCGTTTCGGATTTTAGGTGTCAGCCACACCAACAGGATGTCGCCTGTTTTCCTACTCATAGTATATGCGATAAAATGAGTTTCGTCAACGGATAAAATGAAAAATAACTGATAATTTAATAACTCAAACTTCCCATTTTTAATGTGGGAAGTTTGAGTTTATTATTGGTTGGCGGTGTGTTATATCAATATTTTTTTTGCCGCTGTATTACTTTTTCTTGTGATTGTGTAGCTCATTTATATGCTGTTATCGGTAATGGTATTAGATAGACATACTCAAACAGAGATATCTTATTGATAAAAATTTTATAAAACAGCGGACTATCGTGGATAATACTGTCAGTTTATACTAATAGATATTAAAGGTATCAATTAGATGACAAGAGGTCAATAAGATGGATCGCAAGAACATTGGAAAAAAGATACGGCAGAAGAGACAAACGAAAGTATCAAACGGTGGACTGTCATGAATACACCCTCACGTTTATACTGAAAGATATAAACAGTATTAAATAGATAAGAGGTGTGACAATGGATCTGAAAAAGTTTGGGAAGAAAGTGAAAGAGAAGCGGCAGGGTTGAGCCTGAGTAGGCAGGATGTTTCAGAAATATGTAATATGCATGAAGGCTATGTCAAACAGATAGAGACTGGTAGCAAGTTGCCTGCATTACCTTTGCTGCTTAAGATCTGTGAAACGCTTCATACCTCTCCAAACTATCTTTTCGAGTTTTCAGAAGATAAGGATGTGCAGGATGTTCTTGAATTATTGTACACTTTAACGCCAGATCAATTAAAAGCGGTGAAACATATGATTTCATCCTATCTTGAATTCAAAGAAAAAATGGAAGAATAAAATGAGAGATTAAAAAGGGGGATATCCAATAAATGGATGTCCCCTTTCTGCTTTACATATCAGCAGTCAAAATTATGGAATATTTGTTTATCATCTTAGCAGGTAAGAAAACCGTGAATGCCAACTGATATTGGGGTATTTGTTGAATGCTGCAAATTTGGATACATCTATGTGGAGAAGGATAGGATCTTACAAGTTCTATCTTTTTTGTTATGCAATTTACAATATAAAAAATTTTTAAATCTTTAGAAAATCTTTATAGTTAATCAGTATACTAAAAAAATCAATTAAAAGGAGATGTATAATAACATGGAAACATTACTGAGAACAGAGAATTTAACAAAAAAATTCAAGAATCAGGTAGCTGTACAAAATATTTCAATGAATGTACCTGAAAATTCTGTCTATGGCCTTTTGGGACCTAATGGTGCAGGAAAATCTACTACATTAAAAATGATAGCTGGAATCTTGAAACCTACCAGGGGAAGTATTATTTTTAATAAACATCCGTGGAAAAGGAGTGACTTATCAAACATTGGTGCATTGATTGAAACACCTCCTTTATATGGAAATCTAACTGCAAGAGAAAACCTTAAGGTAAGGACTGAGCTGTTAAATATTTCGGATGGTCGTATTGACGAGGTCCTTGAAATATCAGGTTTGACTGGTACAGGAAAAAAGAGAGCAGGACAGTTTTCTATGGGAATGAAGCAAAGACTTGGCATTGCAATAGCATTATTGAATAACCCCAAATTACTAATATTAGACGAACCTACAAATGGCCTTGATCCTGTAGGTATTGAAGAGCTGAGAAATTTAATAAGGCAGTTTCCGAAGCAAGGTATGACAGTTATTCTATCTAGCCATATACTATCAGAAGTGGAACAGATTGCAGATTATATAGGGATAATATGTAATGGGAAATTGGAATACGAAGCACCAGAGAACAAAGAATATAATCTTGAAGCTTTGTTTATGGACATCGTAAAAAGAAATAGAAGGGAGATTATTTAATGAGATATATAAGATCAGAAAATTTGAAATATAAACGGTCTTTCAGCAGAAAATTAATATTTGTGGTACCCATCATTACAGCTTTTGTAGCTGTTATATTTGGTGGAATTAGAAATTTTCAAGCACAAACTATATATTGGTGGTATACATTTCTCTTACCGGGGACGGTTGCCATATACTGTTCATTGTCTGAGAAGAAAGAAAAAAGTGTACGCTATCACACCTTTTATACCCTATCTATTGATTTAGAAAATGCTTGGTATGCTCGAGTGTTAGTTATAGCATGGTATATGCTTTTGACAGGTATTATATTAGTTCTTCCGGCAGTATCAATGAGAATATGGGCACCGGCCATTTGCCAAATATCTAACGGAAAATTATTACTTGGCAGTATATGTATTGTAGTTATGTCATTATGGCAAATTCCTATTTTGCTTTTTTTTAATAAAAGAATAGGTATACTTTTGCCGCTTATAATTAATTGTATGTTGCCATTGGCTATTTCTCCGTTATCTAATACTAATCTATGGTTCTTGATACCTTATAGTTGGGTCTCAAAATCTATGAAAAGTATTATCGGATTAGACGTAAACGGAACAATGACGACCGTTTCCTCAAAAGATTCATTAGACTTTACTATTGGACTCTTATTATCTGTTTTACTATTTATTATAACTGTTATTATTACTGCAAAAGAATTCAGAGAGGTGGAAGGATGAAAAGTTTTTGGTGTGCAATTAAGTCGGAAGTTGTAAAATTACGACATACCCCTATTTTTTTGTTGCACATAATTGTACCGCTTCTAGGAGGGGTATTATTTGCAATGTATTTTCACTTATATTCAGGACAACAAAGTATAACACAAAGACTGAATCTAATTTTACAGGCAACATCAGCATTTTTCCCTCTTGCAATTTCTATTGCTGTTAGTCTAGGTATAAACTTAGAAGAAGAAGGGCATTTTCAGGCACTTTTTGTAGGTATGGAGAGTAAGAGTAAATTAATTATTGCAAAGTTAATTCTATTCTTAGGAATAGGTGCAGTAGCCATTGTAATTCTCTTTTTACCAATTTTATTTTCAGTAGCAGTTGTGGATCAAGAGCTTAGTATTTCTGTTCTTAATACAGTATTGTATAGTTATGTTTATATAATTTTAGGTAACATTGTAACTTATATAATCCATTTTTGGTTATCCCTGAAATCAGGGCTTGGAGCTTCAGTTATAACAGGGGTGTTGGAAAGCCTTATTGTTATTTTGTTTAGCAATCTTCCGTTGAAGTTAGTTATTAGTTGGGAATATATTCCTTGGGCGTGGGCAGTAAATATGTGTAGACAAGAAATTTTGCAATTTAACACTCAACTCTCTACTCTTCAACCCAATATTATATTTAAAGTTATCATTATAACATTTGTGTTATTGTTGGTGTTTTGTATATGGTTTGAGAAATGGGAAGGAAGAAAAAATTATGAAGAATAGTATATTAATAAAAAGGGTGATTCTGGTATTTTGTATGATGTCTATAATAATCATTGGTTCAGGTTGTGCTGCTAAAAAGGCAGTTTTAGAAAACCAAGGTAAAACAGAATGTTATTTAGACGAGAAAGATGCAACGAAATTTATATATAATGGACAACAATACACAATATTAAATAATACAGTGGATAAGAATTCATTAGGTGATTGGATTGGATTTATTCAAAAGTATGTTGCACTTGATGAAAATTATAATATACTAAAAAAATGTGATATGGGAGTCAACGTAGTAGGAGATTTAAGCGACTTAATAGATCATACAGATGGTACCGCATATTATGTGCCATATTTGAATGTATATAAGACAGAAAATGAGGGGGATATGAATAATTTAGTTGTAGATGTAGATAACGATTTCCATAAAGCAATTCTATCAGAAAATGCGAAAGATGGTGATTTAAAGATAATTTTTAAAAATCAAAATGACACCAAAGATATAGAAAATGATTTACCACAAATTGATAAAGAAGATGTGAGAAATTTGACTTGGGAAGGTAAAATATATCAAATTACAGATCAAGTTGTACCAAATGAAAAAATAGGCGATTATCTATGTACTTTATCCGGAAATATTACTTTTGATGCAGAAACAGGCAGGGAATTTACACATGATGAGTTAAATGCTATTGATATAATTCCGGGCGAACTGTCAAACCAAAAACGGGAGACTTGGATATATGATTCGGTATACACCGTTATTGGAAAGGATAAGGATAGTTTGGCAGTTGAAATTAATTATAAATGTGTATATGCTATATTAAAAGATTAGTATGGGTCAAACTTGTGACTATAATATCTAACAAATAAAAATTTTAAAAGGAGAGGATATCTTGATTAAAATTCTAGTTATAGATGATGAAGAGGCAATACTTGAGCTTGTCAAACGTGGACTAGAAAAGGAGGGATTTGCTGTTGACACTTTGACTTCTGCAAAAAAGGTGGATGTTAGTAAACTGCGGCAATATAATTTGTTGATTTTGGATGTTATGATGCCGGATATTGATGGTTTCACATTTTGCAAAAAAATCCGTGACATGTTCAATGCACCAATTTTATTTCTGACAGCTAAAACACTGGAAGACGAAGTATTATATGGTTTAGGTATTGGGGGAGACGATTATATTACGAAACCCTTCCGGATTAAGGAGTTAAGAGCTCGTGTAAAAGCACACTTAAGGCGAGAGTCCAGAGAAAATCACGATTATTTATTTTCAGAAGATGGAAATATTAAGTTTGATTTGTCAGCAAAAAAGCTATTGGTTTGTGAAAAGGAAATTCCTTTGACACATAGCGAATATAAAATATGTGAATTGCTGATACAGAATAGAGGACACGTTTTTTCCAGAGAGCAAATATATGAACGAGTTTTTGGATTTTATGGAGAATCAGCAGATAATACAATAGTTGTTCATGTTAAAAATATACGAGTGAAACTAAGTGAAGCTGGTGTGAATCCTATACAGACAGTGTGGGGGATAGGATATAAATGGGAGTAAAAATAAAAAAAAGGCAGTATTCTCTAAAGTTTTTTTTTATAAAGTTTATATTGTCATTGATTATAGGAGTTGGAGTGAGTATTGCCTTACCGCTGGTCTTGGCAACACTTGCAAGTAATATGGGCTATATAACTGTTGCAAATTATAATGAGATACAGGCTGAGAAAACGGCAAAAATTTTAGCAACAGAAAAAAATCTTGACTATAAGAATATTCCAGCAGGGATAAAATACTTAATAATTAGCAAAGAATTCGATATCTTAAATACTAATATGAGCAACGGGGAACAAAAAGACGCATTGAGATATGCAAATGGTAAGTTTGAGAAAACAGCATCAGGTAAACAATTTATTTTAGTTACAAGAGATAAAGAATTCTGTATTTTACAATATTATATTGGTTCTCATTTCACCAATATGTGGTTAGATATACATATGCCATCTCCAGATATTTTGATTAATGCAGGAATGATTTTAAATTGTTTATTTGTATTTAGTATTATGGTCTTTTTGTTTGCAAAAGAACTAAGAAAAGAGTTGAAGCCAGTAATGGATGCGACTACAAAAATAGAAGAGCAGGAGCTGGAATTTAATATTTCATCATCGAGGATAATAGAATTTAATGATATATTAAAATCTATTTATAATATGAAAAATAGTTTAAAAAAGTCTTTGAAAACGCAATGGAATATAGAGCGTCAGCAGAAAGAACAAGTTTCGGCATTAGCACACGATTTGAAGACACCGTTGACGATCATAGGTGGTAATGCTGATTTATTATCTGAAACAAATATTAATCAGGAGCAAGAAGAGTATATTAACCATATTTTAGAGAGTTCTAAACGCATGGAAAATTACATTGCTATATTGATTGATCTATCCAAGAATACTGGTGAGATTCCGATAAATAGAGAAAGCATATCTATTGGAAAGTTTATTGATAGTATAAAAGGACAGATGCAGTCTGTAGTTGCAATGAAAAAAATGAATTTAATAATTGCAATTATGGATGAATCTTTTGGGATAGAGATTGATACAGTATTAATGGAAAGGGCGATTATAAATGTTTTATCAAATGCCGTAGATCATTCTCCTACACATGGGGAGATTATTTTTAACGTGACGAAGGATAAAGGAAAATGTAAGATTAGTATTATAGATTCAGGTCCTGGTTTTACGCCGGCAGCATTAAAATATGGTTTAGAAAGATTTTTTATGGATGATAAGAGTAGAAATTATCAACACCATTATGGAATGGGGTTATATATTACAAATTCTATTGTGACACAGCATGGTGGAAAAGTAGAATTAAAAAATAAAAGAGGAGCAGAAGTAGATATTATTATATAGGAAAAATTCATAGTTCAGGTTAGCTCTGGTGGAATACACCAGAGTTTTTTTATATATTAGGAAAGTCCTTTGTTTAAAGCAGAAGTAAAAAAATGCCTCATAAAAAAGAGGCATAGGAAATAGACGATTGTTAGAAAAGATAAAATCCTTCTTCACCAAAATCGTCATCATCATCAAATTCATGAAGAAAATAGTCCATATCCAAAAGGTCATTGTCACTCATGAGTTTGATATCATGGTCACTCATACCTTCAGGAGGATTTTTTATATACTGTGAGCGAAGCTTCTCTGCAAGATCTTTAGTCGTAGTTTTTTTCAAAAGTAAAACCTCCGTTTCTAACACATGATAACTTGATTGTATCACGAAGTGGACGGAGATAAAAGAAATTTACTACGGGCAGAAGGACGAATCCTATGCTTTTTCATGGTTTTCTCATATAGATCTTGCAAGGAGACGGGGCGATGATTGTAATAAATTTCAAGAAGCATCATTGTTTTACCACAGTGTGGGCATTCATTTTATGGAACATGCACAGAATAACGCTGCGAACAGAAGAAAAGAGACAGTTAAGTAAAGAGCGGTCTTCAAGGAAAAAATGGCGTAGTTGTTCAGGGATTGTGAAAACACAATGTCGGTGAGTGCAGGAAAGAAGTTTAAAAGACATAGAGGTAGTGCGGTCAATGGAATACATGTTTCCACAGGTAGGGCAAAAGCGACTATGACAACGAAAAGGAACGAATTTCCATTCGTTGCAGTCAGGACAGTGGTACATGGCACCGCCATAAGAAGAATCGCCACAATGCATCATTTTATTTACATTTTCAATAACGGATTCGCGAGGATGCAGGGTATAGAGCATTTCCTCGTAGTGTTCTAAAAAGATTTTTTGTAATGTGTTCATAAGTTTATTATGAATGAAAAAGAGAAAAAAGAAAACCCTGCCAAAAAGGGGGGGGGGGGGGGAGGGGAGTTGAATAGGCGAAGCCTATTTTTTGTTTAAAGTATATTATTTTCTGCGTCCTCTGTTAATAAGACTTAGGAATATAGCTAGAAACGACATTGTAAAAAAATATATTAAATTTAGGAGCGATTTTGATATTTTGCTGATTTTTATATTGTATAACTAATTTATCAAGAAGAAAGGAGGCACCAAATGGGAAAATTTGAAGATTTTAATTTTGATGTTACGAAGACTGTAAAACCACAGAGTAGCAAGACTCCAAGAATAACAAGCAAGTCTTTATGTACATCAAGTTGTGAAACTGGATTCTTTAAATGTGTGCTTACTAAGTAATTAAACCTATAAGGAGAAAGAAAGATGGCAAAATTTGATGATTTCGATTTGGATGTAACAAAGACAGCAGCACGGGGCGGGATCGAGCCGAAG
>ERZ791659.15-NODE-15-length-135583-cov-6.10064_pt1 | contig 135583 bp, 86 predicted proteins | sample MGYA00510053_ERZ791659 | MGnify/ENA primary metagenome ERZ791659 (study PRJEB30046, sample SAMN00715192) | human gut metagenome | study: EMG produced TPA metagenomics assembly of the A metagenome-wide association study of gut microbiota in type 2... | reverse complement strand
GACGTTATCAAGAGCTCCGGTTACCGCATCGGCCCGTTCGAAGTGGAAAGTGCATTGATGACTCATCCGGCTGTTGTGGAATGTGCTATTACCGGAGTGCCCGACGAGATTCGCGGCCAGGTAGTAAAAGCTACGATTGTTCTATCCAAAGACTATAAAGCACGTGCCGGAGAGGAACTGATTAAGGAATTGCAGAACCACGTGAAAAAAGTGACTGCTCCTTATAAATATCCGCGTGTGATTGAATTTGTGGAAGAACTTCCGAAAACAATCAGCGGCAAGATCCGCCGAGTGGAAATTCGTCAGAATGATGAAAAATAAATAAGAAACGTTCTATCCTAAATGGGATGCCGGCTGTAACTTCCATTACAACCGGCATTTTTTTATCATCCACAGTCCCAGTTTGTTTCTTTACATTCACTCAAAACAGGAAGTCTTGTTTTTTCATTCAATAGTTTTCCATATCTTTGTCCCGCAATGACTTGATACAACCATTTAAAATAAAACCAGCATGAAACTTATTTGCCGCATTATCGGAATATTACTTTTAATCTTATGTACGTCTGCACCTGTCATAGCTGATAGCAATAAGAATACAGTCAACAAGCAAGTTATCTCCAATCATGATGAATTTGAAACTCTAATGGAGAAAATAAGAAAAGATTTTGCACAAAATCCACTTATTGACGAGGCTTTAAACAAATACAACTCCGACAAAGGCTGTTTTACCGATGTAGACTACAGCCGCCGCGACCGCACCAATTGGGAGCCTCTCATCCACATAAACCGACTGTATGATTTTGCTTTTGCCTATACCAATCCGCAGAACACTTACTATCAGAGCGAGGACATTTACAATAAGATAGTGAAAGGACTGGAATATTGGTATGAACGTAATCCGCACTGTAACAACTGGTGGTACAACCAAATTGCCGAACCACAGAAAATCGGCATATTGCTTATACAGATGCGTACCGGTCAAAAACAGATACCGGCAGCACTGGAAACCAAAACCTTGCAACGCATACGTAAAGATGGCGGAGATCCTGCCAAATGGACGGGTGCCAACCGGACAGACATTGCGCTTCACTGGATTTACCGTGCCTGTCTGGAAAAGAACGAAACCGACTTGAAAACGGCTCTCGAAAATGCTTACAGCCCGATAGAATACACAGTCAAAGAAGGTTTCCAACATGACAACTCTTACTTTCAACATGGGGTACAGCTTTATATCGGCGGATACGGTGATGAAATTCTGAAAGGAACCACACAGGTAGCCATGTACACGCAAGGAACCCGATATGCGTTGGATGCCGAAAAGATACGGATTCTGAGCAAATTCATGCGCGGGACTTATTACCAGACCATTCGGGGACAACACATGCTCTTCGACGTACTCGGCAGAGGTATAAGCCGGAAAGATATAACCGACAAAAGCGCCACCGCGCTGTTTGCCGAACGGATGATTGTTCTCGATCCGGAACATGCCGACGAATATAAGACCATCATCGCACGCCTGAAAGGTAAGCAGCCTGCCGATTATAAATTACAACCACTGCACACACATTATTTCCGGGGAGATTATACCCTGCACGTACGTCCCGGATATACTTTCGACGTCCGCATGGTATCCACCCGCACCATGCGTTGCGAATACGGTAACGGAGAAAACTTAAAGACTTATTTCCTGTCGGACGGATGTACCAATATAGCAACACAAGGAAACGAATACGCCAATATCCTTCCCGTATGGAACTGGTGCAGAATCCCCGGAACAACCGCTCCGCAACTGGATACGATTCCGATGGCTGCAAGCGACTGGCAGACCAGGGGAACATCGACTTTTGCCGGCGGCGTATCCGACAGTATCTACGGAGTATCCGCCTACGCCTACACAGATAACTATGCAGGAGTCAATACCGGTGCTAAAAAAGCATGGTTCTTCTTCGATAATGAAGTGGTATGTTTAGGAGCAGGAATCAATTCTACTTCTCACGCGCCTATATACACTACAATCAACCAATGCCTGCTGAACGACAAGAATATACTAGTATCACAGAACAAGAAACAAACAGCTATAAAGAAAGGAGAATTTTCCTACGATTCTCCCGACTGGACTTTACATAACGGAATCGGATATATTTTTCCGCAAGGCGGGCGGATATACCTGAACAATGAGCAACAAGCAGGCTCATGGTATGACATTAACCATACCGAATCGAAAGAGATGCAACACCGGGAAGTCTTCACTCTTGGATTTGACCACGGAACTACTCCTCACAACGCCACCTATGCATATATCATAATACCGGGGATAACTTCCGCCCGACAACTTGAAGCATACAATAAAAAGAATCCTGTTGAAATCCTGGTCAATACGGATTCGATGCAGATTGTAAGACATAAAAAACTGAATATCTGGCAAATGGTATTTTACCGGCAAGGAACTTTCACCCATAAGGAGATTACTGTAAAGGTGGACAAAGCATGTACACTAATGCTCAAAAACATCTATCAGGACAATGCGGAATTGCATATTGCCGACCCTGCACAAAGCCAGTCGTGTGTCAAAGTAGATGTATGTATTCCCAAGGTTTCCAAAGATACCCGAAGCATCCTATGTGATTTTGAAAATACTGGCATCTATGCCGGTGCATCCAAGAAATACCTTCTTTACAAGAAACAATAATCCATTTGAGTTCCACATAATCCCCTTGTCAGCATGCTCTGGCGAGGGGTTATTCTCACTCTTACGAGAAAAAATACTCATACCTATGAGAAAATTTTCTCATAGGTATGAGTATTTTTTCTCATAGGGGTGAGAATGGTTGAGAAAAAACACTGGCTGATAATTTGTATAGAGGAAGAATGCTCTTTATTACATCTGTTTATTGGATTATATCATCGAAAACAGCTATATTTGCTACATAATTCAAGATATTTTATCTCCAAACGAATTTAAACAGCAGATAATGAGCCCAGCCGTCATATCTATTACTATTGTGGCATACTTTATAATCCTGTTCACTATTTCTTATATAGCAGGACGCAAAGCCGACAATGAAGGATTCTTTGTTGGGAATCGTAAATCAGCTTGGTATATAGTAGCCTTTGCCATGATCGGTTCCACGATTTCCGGAGTTACTTTCGTTTCCGTTCCGGGTATGGTGCAGGCAAGCAGCTTTTCTTATCTGCAAATGGTACTGGGATTTATAGTCGGACAGATTATCATAGCGTTTGTGCTCGTTCCTCTCTTTTACCGCATGAATTTAGTTTCCATTTACGAATATCTGGAAAACAGGTTCGGAAGTTCATCCTATAAGACGGGCGCATGGTTCTTCTTTATTTCAAAGATGTTGGGGGCAGCCGTCCGTCTCTTTCTCGTATGCCTGACATTGCAACTGCTTATCTTCGAACCTTTTCATCTCCCGTTCTTGCTGAATGTTATCCTAACCGTATTTATCGTATGGCTCTATACATTCCGCGGCGGGGTGAAGTCATTGATATGGACAGATGTCCTGAAAACATTCTGTCTGGTAGTTTCTGTCGTCCTTTGTATCTATTATATCGCTTCCAGTCTGCATCTGAATTTCAACGGTCTGGTCACTACGATTTCGGACAGTGACTTCTCCAAGACATTCTTTTTTGATGATGTCAATGACAAGCGGTATTTCTTCAAGCAATTCCTCGCGGGGATATTCACCGTCATTGCCATGAACGGGCTCGACCAGGATATGATGCAGCGCAACCTAAGCTGCAAAAATTTCCGGGATTCACAGAAGAATATGATTACAAGCGGAATTTCCCAGTTCTTTGTCATTCTGCTTTTTCTGATGTTGGGAGTATTGCTTTATACTTTTACAGCGCAGCAGCAGATTGAGAATCCGGCAAAAAGTGATGAGTTGTTTCCGATGGTCGCTACCGGAAACTATTTTCCCGGCATAGTCGGAATATTGTTCATTATCGGGCTGATAGCTTCCGCCTATTCTGCGGCAGGATCTGCCTTGACAGCACTGACCACTTCCTTTACCGTAGACATCCTACATGCACAGAAAAAAGGGGAAGCCGCACTCAGCAAGATACGAAAGCACGTACACATTGGCATGGCAGTCGTCATGGGAGCGGTTATTTTTGTTTTCAATCTGCTGAACAATACCAGTGTGATTGACGCGATTTACACATTGGCAAGTTATACATACGGCCCTATTTTAGGACTGTTTGCTTTTGGCATCTTCACCAAGAAACAAGTTTATGATAAATATATCCCGTTAGCAGCTATCGCGTCCCCTGCACTTTGCTATATCCTGCAAAGAAATTCGGAAGCCTGGTTCAACGGTTACCAAATCAGTTACGAGTTGTTGATTATCAATGCCCTGTTCACATTCCTCGGGCTTTGTTTGCTCATCAAAAGACAAGACAAAGAAACATCTTTCACAACTCATACTACAAAACAAGAAATAAAATAATGAAAACAACAATCAACTGTTTTCTTCCTTTCAGCAGGTTGGAAGAAACGATGCAGACGGTTAAGGAGTTACGAGCATCGACACTGGTAGACAAGATTTATTTATTGGCATCACCGATTACCAATGTCTGCATCCCCGGATGCGAACTCATCTCCGTAGAGAAAATGCAATCGACACAAGCGATGCGGGCTATTGCAGAACATTCTGATAAAGCATATACTTTAGTTTACACCAAACGTACTGCGCTGCGACTAGGCATGTTCGCTCTTGAAAGAATGGTTCAAGTCATGGAAATGACCCAAGCAGGCATGGTCTATGCAGACCATTACCAACAAATGGACGGTGTGCTAAAACCTGCTCCGGTCATTGACTATCAACCCGGTAGCCTACGAGATGATTTCGATTTCGGTTCGGTATTACTGTTCAATGCCAACACATTCAAGGAAGCGATAAAAGATACGGAAGAGGAATATCAATATGCAGGCTTGTATGATTTGAGACTTAAAACATCCCAAAAGAGCAGACTGGTACATATCAACGAATATCTATATACCGAAGTAGAAAGCGACAAGCGGAAAAGCGGTGAGAAGCAGTTCGATTATGTAGACCCTAAAAACCGTCAGGTACAGATTGAAATGGAACAGGCATGCACCAGGCATTTGAAGGAGATCGGCGGATATCTTTATCCCAACTTCTGTCCCGTAGACTTCTCTTCCCATACTTTTGAATATGAAGCTTCTGTTATTATACCTGTACGCAACCGTATTCGCACAATCAAAGATGCCGTATGCTCGGCACTGAACCAGCAAACGACCTTTCCATTCAATGTCATTGTCATCGACAACCATTCGACAGACGGAACCAGTGAAGCTCTGCGTGAACTTAGTTCGGACAAGCGGCTGCTTCACGTCATTCCCGAAAGAGATGACCTCGGTATAGGCGGATGTTGGAATGTAGGTATCCATCACGAGAAATGCGGAAAGTTTGCCGTCCAACTGGATAGCGACGACGTGTATAAAGACGAACATGCGCTGCAAATTATGGTTAATGCTTTCTATGAACAGAATTGCGCGATGGTTATCGGCACTTACATGATGACGGACTTCAACATGAACGAGATAGCTCCCGGCATCATCGACCATAAAGAATGGACACCCGATAACGGACGGAATAACGCCTTGCGCATTAATGGTCTGGGAGCACCAAGAGCTTTTTATACTCCAATTCTTCGGGAAATCAATGTGCCGAACACAAGTTACGGAGAGGACTATGCACTCGGCCTGAGAATCTCACACGACTATCAAATCGGGCGGGTGTATGATGTCGTTTACCTCTGCCGCCGTTGGGAAGGTAATTCGGATGCCGCGTTGCCTGTTGAGAAAGTCAACCGGAATAATCTATACAAAGACCGGCTCCGTACGTGGGAATTGGAACAGCGCATCCTGCAACAAAAAACGACATTAGAGAATTTTCAGCAGGAAATCGAACAGTTATTCCAAAAGCAGACCCTTTCATGGGAACTTGCCAAAGAGAATTATCGGACATTGGAACAATATAAAAAGCAAAAAAGAGATCTCTCCAAATGGATAGGCAAGACCCTCATAGAGGCAGGTGCGTTCCTTAACCCGAAACGTATTCTTTCGGTTACGGCACAAACAGATACTGCCTCTGTTCACTCACGACCTTGTTTCCTCTGCCAGAAAAACCGTCCGCAAGAACAAGAATTCCTCAGCTATAAGAATTATCAGATACTGGTCAACCCCTACCCCGTATTTGAGCACCACTTCACCATCGCGGACAAAGAGCACCGCCCACAATCCATAGCAGGATATTTTGATGACATGATAGAATTCACCGACATCATGAGAGAATACTTCCTCATGTATAACGGGCCGGAATGTGGTGCTTCCGCTCCCGATCATGCCCATTTTCAAGCCTGTACAAAAGAAGAATATATGGCTGGAATTTTTTACGATCTCTCCAACTATTGTACGGATTTAATAGATGACGACAAGTTACAAATAAATTATGTATACGCACCGGCTAGCTTAATTAATGTTCAAGCGGATAGTAAGGAAACAATGGTAAAGATCTTCTATTTGATATACGACATTCTATCCGCTGATAGTAACGGCAAGGAACCCATGATGAATATTCTTGCCTGGTATGGCTTGGAACGCACCAAAGATTTTTTTGGAGATAACTACGAAGACGAACTTGAAACCGCAACCGAATACCCTTACAAATGCTGCATTTTCTTACGCAGCAAACACCGTCCTGACTGCTATTTCGCAAAAGGAGACGAACAAATTCTCATCAGTCCTGCTATTGCTGAAATGAACGGCATATTCCCTATAGTACGCGAAGAGGATATGGAGAAACTAACTTCTGAAAAGGTATATGATATCTATCAGGAAGTATCGATATCTAAAGAAAAACTACAAGAAATAGCAGAACGCATTAAAGCCGCCTTATGACAGAGCCTCAAATAGCAGTTGGTATTCTTTCCGGGAAAGAGATTCAATTCTCTTTCCCGGATGAATTCATTTCTTCTGATGGAATGGTAATCTCCGGAATACAGCAAGCAGTTTATCGGAAAGGGAAAATCTATTGGCAGGAAAAAGAATATGATGAATTGTCCTTCACTCCCCAACAAACTACGTCTTCTTTTTTTGAATTGCAGGATGTAACCATCGGTATCAATTTCCATTGGGAACGTAAAGAAGTTCAGAGATTCAAAGGTGAATTGAAGATTATCGTTGAAGACGACAAGCTGACCGCCATCAATATAATTTCCATCGAAGATTATCTCACCAGCGTGATTTCATCAGAAATGAGCGTAACGGCTTCTTTGGAACTCCTGAAAGCACATGCGGTTATCTCCCGAAGCTGGCTATTGAATAAATTGAGAGTTGAGAATGGAAAATTGAGAGCTACTGTGCAGCCGGATAACGCAGCCCACTCTCAACTTATCAAATGGTATGACCATGAAGCACACAAGAACTTTGACGTATGTGCCGATGACCATTGCCAGCGTTATCAAGGAATCACACGTGCCTCAACGTCACGGGCTATTGAGGCTGTTTCCGCTACACGGGGTGAGGTGCTTATGTATGAAGGAAAGATTTGTGACGCCCGCTTCTCCAAATGTTGCGGCGGCGCTTTCGAAGAATTCCAGAACTGCTGGGAGAATGTAAGGCATCCCTATCTTATCGGACAACGGGACAGCCAAACTACAAACAAACTTCCTGACCTGACCATAGAAGCCGAAGCCGACAAGTGGATACGCACTTCGCCCGTCGCATTCTGCAATACACAGGACAAGAAGATTCTCAGTCAGGTTTTAAATAACTACGACCAGGAGACTGCGGACTTCTATCGTTGGAAGGTAAGCTATTCCCAAGAAGAACTGTCCGAACTGATTCACAAACGCTCGGGCATTGATTTCGGGAAGATTATAGATTTAATTCCCGTAGAAAGAGGAACGTCCGGTCGTCTCGTCCGACTGAAGATAGTAGGCACGCTACGCACACTCACCATCGGAAAAGAACTGGAAATACGCCGTACGTTATCGAACTCTCATCTCTACAGTTCAGCCTTCGTTGTAGATAAGGAATACAAAGAAGAAGATAGAGAATACAAAGAAGAAGAGCAAAAAATCCCTTCCCGCTTTATCCTCACCGGTGCCGGATGGGGACATGGAGTAGGGCTTTGCCAGATTGGTGCTGCCGTAATGGGAGAAAAAGGTTATAAATACGAAGAGATACTATCTCACTACTACCCCGGTAGTATGATTGAGAGACAATATAAATAAAATCAGACTGATACCATGACAACGCCAACCATAAACAAAAACCCCTGGAGCTGGATTCCAACCCTCTACTTTGCAGAAGGGCTGCCCTATGTAGCGGTAATGACTATTGCCGTCATCATGTACAAGCGCCTGGGATTATCCAATACGGAAATAGCCTTATATACTTCCTGGCTTTATCTCCCCTGGACTATCAAGCCTTTGTGGAGTCCTTTCGTCGATTTGGTTAAAACGAAGCGTGCCTGGGTTATCGCCATGCAAGGACTCATTGCTGCCGGATTTGCAGGAATAGCCTTTTTTATTCCTACGCCCCACTATGTGCAATTCACCCTTGCCTTTTTCTGGCTGTTGGCGTTCAGTTCGGCTACGCATGACATAGCAGCGGACGGTTTCTATATGCTCGGGCTCAACAACAAAGAGCAATCTTTCTTTGTAGGTATCCGAAATACATTCTACCGGCTCGCCAATATTTTCGGTCAAGGTATTCTTGTGATGCTGGCAGGATGGTTGGAGACATCGCAAAACAACATTCCTTTGGCATGGAGCATCACGTTTTACTTTATGGCGGGATTATTTCTTGCGCTTACCCTATACCATCGCTTTATTCTGCCCCGCCCCAGTTCTGATGTCAAACGCCCCGGACTGACACCGGGAAAGTTATTGGAAGATTTTCTCCTGACTTTCGTCACTTTCTTCAAGAAGAAGCATTTAGGGCTTATGTTCTTCTTCCTGCTCACCTACCGTTTGGGAGAATCGCAATTAACCAAAATAGCCTCTCCTTTCCTGCTCGATACTACGGATAAAGGCGGGCTGGGATTATCTACGGCAACAGTCGGCATGATTTACGGTACGATAGGTGTCATAGCCCTGCTAGCCGGTGGAATTATCAGCGGTTTCCTTGTTTCACGAGACGGATTCAGGAAATGGATACTCCCCATGGCACTAGCCATCAACCTGCCGGATATTTTATACGTATGGATGGCTGCCACCACTCCGGATAATCCCCTGTTTATAGCCATCTGTGTAGCTATCGAGCAACTGGGCTACGGCTTCGGCTTCACAGCTTATATGCTTTATCTGATTTATATTGCGGAAGGCGAGCACAAGACTGCCCATTACGCCATCGGAACCGGATTTATGGCACTGGGCATGATGATTCCGGGAATGCCCGCAGGCTGGATACAGGAACACACCAGTTACACCAGCTTCTTTATCTGGGTATGTATTTGTACCATACCCGGCATTATCGCTTCATTAATGATTCGCAACCGGTTGGATGATTCTTTTGGAAAGAAACAATAAACAATTTACTTAATAACTTAACACATTAACAAGTAACAGTCATGAATGTAACAAGTAACAAACGCCTGTTGGCACTCGATGTAATGCGGGGCATTACCATCGCAGGAATGATTCTGGTAAATAATCCGGGGTCTTGGGGATACGTATATTCTCCTCTTAAACATGCTCAATGGAACGGTCTTACCCCCACAGACCTGGTTTTCCCTTTCTTCATGTTTATCATGGGAATCTCTACCTACATCTCACTCAGAAAGTATAACTTCACGTTCAGTACCCCCGCTGCCCTGAAGATTATCAAAAGAACCATCGTCATCTTCCTTATCGGAATAGCCATCAACTGGTTTGCCTTGCTTTGCTACCATCACGACCCGCTCCCCTTTGCCCAAATCCGGTTTTTGGGAGTGATGCAGCGACTTGCCCTTTGCTACGGAGCGTCCGCATTAATCGCTTTGCTTATCAAACACAAGTATATACCTTATCTGATTTTTGTATTATTAGCAGGCTACTTTATCATCCTCATCACCGGCAACGGATTCGCCTACAATGAAACGAATATTCTTTCCATTGTAGACCGCAGCATCCTTGGAGACGCACACATGTATCAGGACAACCACATCGACCCGGAAGGGCTTCTCAGCACTATCCCCTCTATCGCACACGTACTGATAGGTTTCTGCGTCGGCAAACTATTGATGGAAGTAAAAGATATCCGCGAAAAACTAGAGCGGCTCTTCCTTATCGGAACTATCCTCACTTTCGCAGGTTTCCTGCTCAGCTACGGCTGCCCGTTCAACAAAAAGATATGGTCACCGACTTTTGTCCTGGTAACTTGCGGACTGGGCTCAAGCCTGTTAGCTTTGCTTGTCTGGATTATCGACATAAAAGGGTACAAGAAATGGAGCCGTTTCTTCGAGTCTTTCGGAGTGAATCCACTCTTTATCTATGTGTTGGCAGATGTTCTCGCCATCCTGCTAGGCGTCATAACCGTCACTTGCCAGGGAGAAAGCACTTCCTTGCAGCAGGCCTTTTATACCAATGCCCTACAACCCGTTTTCGGGAATGAAGGGGGCTCCCTTGCTTATGCCATACTATTCGTCCTGCTCAACTGGGCAATAGGATATATATTATATAAAAAGAAAATATACATCAAGATATGATACTGATTGCAGATAGCGGTTCTACCAAGACCGACTGGTGTGTCGTACTCAACGACACACCTATCAAACGAATCGGAACGAAAGGGCTCAACCCTTTCTTCCAATCGGAAGAAGAAGTTCAACAGGAACTGACCCATTCACTCCTGCCGCAACTACCGGAAGGAACGATTAACTCCGTCTATTTCTACGGTGCAGGCTGTACACCCGAAAAAGCCCCCGTCATCCGGCGGGCGATTGCCGACAGTTTACCCATTGTCGGCAACATCAAAGCCTATTCGGATATGTTGGCTGCTGCCCGCGGGCTATGCGGACACGAGGCAGGTATTGTCTGTATCCTCGGAGAAGGTTCCAACTCCTGCTTTTACAATGGAAAAGAAATTGTCAACAACGTCTCACCACTGGGATTTATCTTAGGCGACGAAGGAAGCGGCGCAGTGCTGGGAAAATTGTTAGTAGGTGATATCCTGAAAAACCAACTCTCCCCTGCCGTAAAGGAAGCATTCCTCAAACAATTCGACCTGACAGCTCCCGAAATCATCGACCGGGTCTACCGTCAGCCTTTCCCGAACCGTTTTTTGGCAAGCCTTTCTCCTTTCATCGCACAGCATTTGGAAGAGCCTGGTATCCGCCGGTTAGTCCTCAACAGTTTCATCGCTTTCCTACGAAGAAATGTGATGCAATATGACTATGCACAGTATCCGGCACATTTCATCGGTTCGGTAGCTTATTGTTACAGGGAGATATTGCAGGAAGCCGCACAGGAAACGGGAGTCAGCATCGGTAAGATTCTCCAAAGCCCGATGGAAGGGTTAATCCGGTATCACACTGTTCCGTGCGACCAATTATAGTTTATTCTTAGTAACTTATAATCAGACATTTGTAATCATCCCAATGCAGATAACCGAACAATCATCCCTCTACGACGATTTAGAAAAGAAGCCTGTACGAGAAATATTAGAAGACATCAACCGTGAAGATCAGAAAGTGGCACTGGCCGCACAGAAGGCCATTCCACAAATCGAGCAACTTGTCAACCTGATTGTCCCCCGTATGAAACAGGGCGGACGTATCTTCTATATGGGTGCAGGCACAAGCGGTCGCCTGGGCGTACTGGATGCTTCGGAGATACCGCCGACATTCGGCATGCCGCCTACGTGGATTATCGGACTGATAGCAGGTGGAGATACTGCCCTGCGCAATCCGGTGGAAGGCGCCGAAGACGATATGAACCGGGGATGGGAAGAACTTACCGGGTATCATATCAACGATAAGGATACCGTTATCGGCATCGCGGCTTCCGGCACTACGCCTTATGTAATCGGTGCTCTACGGGAAGCCCGCAAGCATGGCATCCTGACCGGTTGTATCACCAGTAATCCCGATTCTCTGATGGCGGCAGAAGCCGATGTAGCCATCGAAATGATTGTTGGGCCGGAATATGTGACGGGAAGTTCGCGCATGAAATCCGGCACCGGACAGAAAATGATTCTGAATATGATTAGTACTTCAGTGATGATTCAACTCGGACGGGTGAAAGGAAATAAGATGGTGAATATGCAGTTGAGCAATCAGAAGTTAGTGGAAAGAGGAACACGGATGATTATGGAAGAACTGGGACTGGACTACGAACATGCGCAAAAGCTGTTATTGCTGCATGGCTCGGTAAAGAAGGCTATTGACGCATATCATGCCTACCATCAATAAAGATTCCCATTAACTAATGTAAGTTTGATACGACATAATCCGCATGGATTCTTCGCCTTCGAAAAGAAGAGAAAGCCATGCGGAATAAATTTATATCGAACTTTGGTCAATCAGTAGTTGAAACTTATATGTTCATTCAACATTGCGAGAACAAAATCTTGTATGTTTTAACCACCCCTTTGTAGTCGAACTTCACAATAGCAGTCCCCAAAACTGTTTTTGGCTGCATAATCGTCACTTTTACACGCTTATCACTTGCAGAAGCCGTCACCTTAGGAATTTCTGTTACATTGGACGGAAGTTTATAAACAGCCTCATATTTATCATACCCAACAACACTGGCTCTTGATGTACGTATAGGAGTTGTCGGCAGCTCAACTTTCTCCCCATTAACAGCTATAGTCACTTCAGGAATAACCGGACGGACAATCTTCTTTTTAACTGAACTAAATCCTAATCCGATTAAATCAAAAAGTTCCTCTCCATCCTCTCCCTCAGCCACAAGGAAAATAGCGTGTTTTTTATCCAAATGATCAACATACTTTGCTACGTCAATCGTAAATTGTGTAATTTCTCGCAGAGAATTGGCCGGTACAATGATTTCACCGATTTTTGTACCTTTCCAAGTCGCATTATCCCACGGTCCGTCTAACCAAACATTCACTTTAAACGTCTTTGATGTTTTCGGAGTAAGGTACAGATTGAAAGCTGTTTTATTTCCAGCTTTGGTTCCTTCGAAAGCTTTCAGACCCAGTTTATCTTTAGCCAACCCACCAAACCCAAAATATTTGTATCCAACGATATTGCCGTTCTTCACGTTGGTGACAGGCGCATGATTATCCCAAATATCCCACGAATCTTGTTGAAGACGCGCATCGGAAAGATAGCACGCAAATCCTGCAGAATAATATTGATAAGGATCCAGCCCAAAAATATGAAAACCTTCAGAAGTCACTTCTGCTCCTTTATACTCGTTTCCCCGGCTGTCTTTTGCAGTCCAGATACCGTCTTTCGCATAAGGATCGTATGCCCTGATAGAAACCTTACCGCCTTCCGATACTTTCTTTTCATCACATTCAATATGAACAGGAGCTACCATCGCCTGACGTGCATATCCGAATCCTCTAGGTGGACGATGATAAAATACATACCATTGCCCGTTTATCTGTTCTATACTGCCATGAGTGTTATGTCCGCCATTCGTAGCCTGCAATTTAGCACCATCGCGATTTAATACCGGCGCACGTGAATCAACCAAAACGCCCCCACTCTTCCAGGGACCTAACGGAGAATCACCATAAGCATAGCGCAAAGAAGAACTTGTAATACCCAATCCATATTCAGCACCTGAATATCCGCTATAAATCGCCACATATTTGTTTCCAACCTTACGTATGGAAGAAGCTTCAAAAAAGCTAAATGCCACAGGGGCTTCTTCGGGATAGATATGAGGATATAAAGTTCCCGCCGGCTCCTGTATGCCACCATCTCTTGTGCCGGCTGGCATGAAATGACGAATGACCTCTGTTCCGGGACGAACAGAATACATTGTTTTCTGATCCAATTGAGCAGCGAACGAACCGCGGAACCCCCAGTATCCATACGCTCTGAATCCAATTTCATAATCAGGGTCCTTAGGATCGGTGACATATTCTATATATACTGCCGGATCAAATCCAAAGATACTGCCGGGCAGAGTTTTCAGCCCGTCTTCTGTCATATTGATGGGGGTAAAAGGTCCGTCAGGACGATTCGACTTAGCGACCATCGCTTCCCTGTTCTTACCACGACAATTCGGATACAAATAATATTCCTTTGTGCCATTTTTTCTTTTTACTTCTACAAGGTCAGGGGCATACATTGTATCCATCCGTCCATCTACCTTATACGTAAAAATTGGTCCTTCGTCACGCCAACACGACAAATCTTCCACCGGAGCTGACCACATCCTTGTATCAAATCCACAATAGGTACCAAAATGAACATCATGCGAACCAACGATATATACACGATACTTTCCCGGATTATCTGGGTCTTCAAAGACACGGGGCTCTCCGTCAGGCAGATGCTCCCACAACGGCAAATACGGATTGCCTGCTCCACGATACACGAACTTGGTTGTACCCGGTTGCCCCTTAGCTATTGCCCCCCACATAATAAATAAGGACATAACCACCAATAGAAATCTTTTTCTGATTTTTGTTCTCATACTTATTTTCTTTTAAATAATTTATTTTACTGTTTTACGTTATGGCATACGGAAGGAATCCCAAAATAACTCGGATAATTATTATCTGGATTAACGACAATTCTTTCAAGCACAACTTCCGGATCAACCATAAAAACCTTCAAAGTATGCATTCCCGGTATTGTCACATCCATATCCACATCAATCCAACGCAAGTTATCGAACACTTCATTCCGGCGAGTCCGCCCGGTTCCTATCAGCCGGATGCTTCTGTTTTGAGAAGGCAGAGGCTTAAGAGTCTTGGTTCTCTCCAGATTCTGTGGAGTATACTCATGAAACTCATCCCAAAAACCTTTACGGGCATCGATTCTTTTCGGAGTATCATTATCAATACCAACGGCCATCCGTAATCCTCTTTCGGGATATACATCCTGTGTCGGCAATATCCCCAGACACACAGTCATCTTGCCGGCTTTCGGCACAAACAGTTTATATTCAAGCCTCGGAGCATCATAGTATTTTTCCGTACTTGAAGCTGTCACAGGATAAATCCCCATACAAGCATCACCACGACCTAAATCAGGCAGCACAATCCATTGAGCATCCTTACCCGCAACATTCATCTCATATTTATCTGCCGGAATAGAAAACTCCCCGCCTGTCAGACTTCCGAAATACACATCGTTCGTTTCGGGAACAGCAGTCTTCACTGCTTTTACCTTTACAGGCACCATCGTATGTCCTTGCCTGATTTCAACAATCGCTTCTGTTTCTCCTTGCGGCACCTGTTCCCAATCCACACTCACCATAATCCGTTTCTCTTTCGCCACCTCTCCCTGTTGTTCACTCAAACGGATCCATGACTTGTCGCTTCTTACTTCAAATTGGAAAGTCCCAATGCCACGATTAAAAATGTCAATGTAATAACTCTGATTAGTTAAGACATCAAATATGGGCAATTGCGCCGGCATTGATGCGTTAGCCGGCCACGACTTAAAACTACCTTCCACTGCTACTCCCATCATCGGGGTTTTCAACGGAATCACTTCTTTTAACTCCGGTAAAGAATTTTCTTTGGGCATCATCCAACCGACATATCCCAAATGAACATCCTGCATCATATTCTTCCATTTCCCCTGAGCCAAAGAATCATTGTAATAATCGCTTAACTTTTTATCTATTTTAAAAAGTTCACGTGCACGTTCCGCACAGTCATTTGCGCTCACACGTCCCTGTCGGGCATATAAATTATTTTTAGATGCCTGCAGATATATCTCCGCGACTCCGGCCGAAGCCTTTACCGGATAAAGCACCAACTGATAATAAGCATCTCGAGCCTCCGGAGCAATCCTGCCCTGCAATGCTTCGGCTTTTGCCGTCACGTCACGCCAGAGTTGAATGACACGATCCGCTTCACAGTGGTTTACTACACTGAAAATAGTCGTAGCCTGCACTTCGGGCTTTCGCCAAAGATTATACTTGCTATATTTAGAAACAATGTCAGCAATCTCTTCCGCATATTCCTCACCAAATATCCCGGCAGCCCAATGAGCGGTATAATCCCATACCTTATCCGCCGGAATGGCGTCCGGATTCCACGCATAACGCATAACAAAATCAATCGGTAGTTCCTTAGGCTTAAGATCTCCCACATTCATGACCCAAAGATCATCAAGTCCGGTCTGATAAGCAAGATTAAACTGTTCCCGCAATTTCGGAATCGTCGTTGTATTTATCCAACGGTCATTGCACGGACCACCGTTCATGTCAATATGATAATATAGCCCCATTTTTCTTTTTTTTCTTTTCTCTTTTTCCGGTCCGATACGACGGATATACCCCCAATTATTATCACAAAACAGCAGAAGAACATCATCCGGGACAGAAAATCCCTTGTCATAATAACGCTGAACTTCCGTAAAAATAGCCCATACTTGTGGAACTTCCGACGGTTCTTTGCCATACACGTCCCGTACTATTTCACGTTGCCCCTTTATGACAGCCTGCAATGTCTCCATATTTTCCTCATCACTACCTTTGCCCATAGCCGCGTCACCGTCACCACGCATGCCGATCGTTATCAAGTTTTCATAATTCTTATTACGTTCAAGGCCTTCCCGGAAAAAGCGCTCCACCCCCTCCTTATTCATCACATAATCCCACGGACCGACTTCTTTTCTTCGTCTGGTATATTCCTGATGTGCCCTCATCATAGGTTCATGGTGAGAGGTACTCATCACAATTCCATATTCATCGGCTATGACCGGATTCATCGGGTCATCCTCATTAAAGGCACTACTCCACATGGCCGGCCAAAGGAAGTTGGCTTTTAAACGTAACAACAACTCAAACATATGTCTGTACATCTTAGAGTTGAATCCCCCGAACTTTTTACGAGTCCACTGTCCAAAAGAAGGTTCCTCATCATTAATAAATATCCCTCTGTATTTTACTTTTGGTGATGATTGTACATATTTCCCCGCCTTGACATACAAGCACTTGTTTTTCTTCACAGGCACATCCGCCCACCAATACCAAGGAGATACACCTATCTTTTCCGATATATCATAAATACCATAAATCGTTCCACGTTTGTCACTTCCCACAACCACAAGGTTCCCGTCTACCGTCTGTATCTGAAAAGACTCCCATTGTCCTTGTATCTCCGAAACATCTATCTTCTTTTCTGCAATCAGCTTGTCAATCAACTTGCTTTTACCAATTGTACCCACCCAAATAGAAGATGAAGAAGGAGAAGCCGTTTCCATTACTCCGGCCGCCACACCCGATACCTTACGTATGTCGTCACCCAAGTCATTAGCCGCCCGAACCACGCCTTTCCAATCAGAAGGATCGACACATATTGTAGTAGCCATACCATTATCCACTATCCTAAAAGCATCTTTCGTTTTTACCTGCTCAACATAGGAAGGAATGCCTATCGTAAACTTATCGCCTACGGAATTAGCCTTTAGCGATATACCCCATAATAAAATTATCAGACATATGGTTTTTCTTCGTTTATTTTCCATCATATATTTCTCAATTATTTATTTTAACTCATCATATTCAAAGAAATCAATATCAGCGTATCCACCACTGTTTTTAGTTGCATAATTAAAAATAGCAAATCTCGTCCCCACAAACAATTTGGTATAATCAAATCTCATTCTGAAATCTGTTCCAAATTTTGTCCATTCCTTATTATCAAAGCTGTAATAGAACGTAGCCAAATCCTTATGTTTTCCCGTTTCATAAAAATTGCAATCAATTCTCAGGTAAACAACATCCTGATTCAAAGTCACACGTTCCTTTTCTTCTACCGCTACTCCTTTTATCACCTTGCCCTTATCAAAATCTACCACATTGGTAGACATAGTCAATACTTTCCGTCCCCCCTCATTCACTACAGACAGTAATCCGGAGTGTCCGTTGAATGCGGCAAAACCCGCCACATCACCGTCTTTCATATTTTTAGTATCCAATGAAATTACCCCACTACATTTGGGACCGCCCATCCGCTGGGTTATCGTATTAGGAGCCGCATACAAATTATCAACAACCCGATTTGTTCTTAATCGCAGAAATCCCGGACGTTCAACTAAAGACCAAGCCTCATTTATCGGATTATGATTCCACTGCCAACAAAGTTTCAAATTCTTTTCATCAAAATTATCACTCACAATCAATGGAATATGAGGGAAACCTTTGACAGGTTTCTTCATCAACAAAGGTATATGCCCGTCCTTATCTCCCAACATCGGCCAACCTTTTACCCATCGACAGGGCATCAACAAAGGTACACGTCCTACGCCACCACGATCCTGAAAAATCATACCGTACCATTTTCCATCCTTCGCCTGTACGATGGTGCCTTGCCCTACTCCACCATATGTATCAAAATCATCCTCTAGAATCACTTTCTTTTCATAAGGACCTGTTATCTTATCCGCCCGATAGCAGACCTGCCGGCGAAGATGATTTTTAGGCCAGGAAATCATCAACAAATAATATTTCCCCTTATGCTTAATAGCCCGACTTCCCTCGAGTAGTCCGTTCTCCTCTTCATCACGCTCAAATATTTTTTTATTTACCCCATCTTCTTTCACACCGGACAGGTCACTTTTCAATTCTGTCAACGAACCTGTTCCCGAGAACACATACACTCTCCCGTCATCATCAAAAAAAAGTGATGAATCATGAAAATGCTTCATTCTCGACACCAGTTTCCACTCTCCGCCAGGGTCTGTAGTCGAATAAAGATGTGACTTATACGGTTGATCATTAGGAGAGAATAATACATAAAACTTCCCCTCATGATAACGAAGCGAAGTAGCCCATTGCCCTCTGCCATACACAGTTCCGCCTATCAAATCATATTTAGGAGTATCCGTCAACTTATCAAACACATAGCTGATAATCTCCCAATTCACCAAATCTTTTGACCTCATGACCGGCGCCCCCGGCATCAGGTGCATAGTAGTGCTAATCATATAAAAATACTCGCCAACCTGAATTACATCATTATCTGGTACATCTGCATAAATGACCGGGTTGGTAAAAGTATAAGTGGTTCCTAGAGATACCCCCTCCGCTTGTATTCCCAAATTTAGAATGCACAACAAAATCGCTCTTCTTATCATCTTCATGGTTTTATAATTAAAGCCTAAACATAGTATTACATTATAAATCGTTTCTGCAAATATAGACCTCAGAAAATTCACAAACAAGGACAGTACATAAAGCTAAAAAATTATGATACAAAATCAAAAACATTTTCCGGAGACAGAGTTCTTTACCGGAAAATCCCCATTTCCCGCGAATTATAAAACTTACCTGCGAAAAAAACACTTAACATATTTAAAAGCATTTGAAACATCAGAGCACCAACGATTATAGCCGAATTCCTACATTTGTCTGTCCAAGATAATTATAATACTATTACCAAATGAAAAACTCCGAATTAACAATCGATTTTTAAATATTGAAACCATGAGAAAAATATTTCTACTCTTCTATTTATCTGTTACAAGCATAGCGGTGTTCGCCACTGAACGATTCGTTGTATTCACACCGGCCAGAAATCATTTTCCGTTGATTGCCAATGGGATTCCTTGCCCGATATATGTAGATGCTTCCGAAGACAAAGGAGTGATGATAGCTGCCAGCAATCTTCAACAAGACCTGCTGCAAATATGTGGAACGAAGCCCAACCTTCTCACTCATACAAGTTCCGGGCGGTGTATCATCGCAGCTACTTATGGTACCCCTTTTGTCAAGAAACTGATAGCAGCAGGCAAAATTGACAAGAAAGAATTAGAAGGAAAAAACGAGAAATATATCCTAAAAGTGATAACCACTCCTTGCGAAGGAGTGAACGAAGCAGTAGTCATCCTCGGCAGTGACAGACGCGGAACCATCTACGGCATCTACGAGCTGTCTGAACAGATAGGGGTCTCCCCCTGGTATTGGTGGGCAGATGTCCCTGTCCGAAAGCAACAAAATGTATATGTAAAACCGGGACAATATACAGACGGTGAACCTGCCGTGACCTATCGCGGCATCTTCCTGAACGATGAAGATCCTTGCCTGACCAATTGGGTAAAACATACCTACCGCACAAACTATGGCGACCACCGCTTTTATACACAAGTTTGCGAACTGATACTCCGCCTGAAAGGAAATTTCCTTTGGCCTGCCATGTGGAGTTGGGCTTTCTATGCAGATGACCCACAGAACAGCAAGACTGCCAGTGAAATGGGAGTCATCATCGGTACTTCTCATCATGAACCCATGGCACGTAACCATCAGGAATGGGCGCGCAAGCGCAAGGAATACGGTGCATGGAATTATTCTACCAATAAGGAAGTAATCAACCAGTTCTTCCGCAAAGGCATCGAACGGGTACAGGGAACGGAAGATATCATTACTATCGGAATGCGCGGTGACGGAGACGAGGCCATGAGTGAAAGCACCAACGTAAAGCTCTTGGAAAACATCGTAAAGAACCAACGGAAAATAATAGAAGACGTCACCAGACGTCCGGCCAAAGAGACACCACAAGTCTGGGCGTTATACAAAGAAGTTCTGGATTATTATGACAAAGGCATGCGTGTGCCAGATGATGTCATCATATTGCTGTGCGATGACAACTGGGGGAACGTATGCCGACTGCCGAACGCCCAAGAGCGTAAACATCCCGGTGGCTGGGGAATGTACTATCATGTGGACTACGTAGGCGCTCCAAGAAATTCCAAATGGCTGAACGTAACTCCTATACAAAATATGTGGGAACAGCTTCAGCTCACCTATGATTACGGAGTGGAAAAACTGTGGATACTGAACGTAGGCGACCTCAAGCCGATGGAATACCCAATCACTCTTTTTATGGACATGGCATGGAATCCCAAGCAGTTTAACGTCTCCAATTTATTAGATCACCCTCACCGTTTCTGTGCGCAACAATTTGGCGAAAAACAGGCGAAAGAGGCCGCACGTATCTTAAACCTGTATAGCAAATACAATGGACGCGTCACGGGGGAAATGCTTGACTGCAATACTTACAATTTGGAGACAGGAGAATGGAAACAAGTATCTGATGAATATCTAAAACTAGAAGCAGAAGCCTTGAGGCAATACAATTCACTAAAACCGGAATACAAAGATACCTATAAGCAACTGATTCTCTTCCCTGTTCAGGCAATGGCAAACCTGTATGAAATGTATTATGCACAAGCCATGAACCATAAACTGTATAAAGAAAACAATCCGCAGGCCAACGAATGGGCAGACAAAGTGGAACAGACTTTTGCACGGGACAAAGCACTAAGTGACGATTATAACAATGTCATGTCCGACGGTAAATGGAAGAATATGATGATTCAGAAGCATATAAGCTATACATCATGGAATGACAACTTCCCGACTGATATATTACCGGAGATTTTCCATATCAAAAATCCGGAAGATGCTGTCGGTGGATACGTATTTACAGGACAGAACGGATATGTAGCCATCGAAGCAGAACATTATTATAGTACCCGACCAGCATCCGGCACAAAATGGACCATGATACCTCATATGGGGCGTACTCTAAGCGGTATGGCCCTGATGCCATACACGCAGTCAACTGACGGAGCTTCTATCTCCTACAGAATAAAATTACCCAAAGAAATCAATAAGGTAACTGTTCATGTAATAGTAAAATCAACCCTTGCGTTCCATGACCGTAAAGGACATGAGTATAGTATCGGATTCGAAGGAGCCAAAGAGCAAACAATCAACTTCAACCATAACTTGAATGAGTTGCCCCAAAATGTATACAACATATATTACCCCACAGTTGCACGACGCATCGTTGAGAAAAAGGTTAAACTGAATATACCAGAGACATTAGATGGCATGCAAACACTTACTTTCAAACCACTTGTCCCAGGGATTGTACTGGAAAAGTTGGTTATAGACTACGGCGGCTACAAGAAATCTTATCTGTTTATGAATGAATCGAAGAACAAGAGAGAGAAATAAATAAAGAATATCATTCTGCTGTTTAGTTTAGTGCGAAAATGCTCTGACTATTATTTTAATTTCTTTTTCTGCCTAATTTTATTTGTTCTATTATCCTATTCTTTTTTCGTTTGTAGCGAATGAAATGACTCTAAATAGCGAACAAGCTATATAAGAATCCCTATAAAATTAAATAGTCATCCCTTAAAAAGCCCATTTCAGCGGGATATCATCAATCGTATGCCCGTCGTATTCATTACGGAAGGAGATGGCTCCGAGTATGATGCCTGTAGCGGAACGGATGATTGACACTTTTTTGCCGAACTCGTATTTCTTGTGTCCCTTGCCTTTGCTGATACATTGCACTTCCGGTTCATGAATGGTATAAATCTTTTCCCGGCTGTTTCGCTTTTGGAAAAGGATGGCTTCAAATATCTCAAACAATCTGTCGTAGTCATGATTATCCTCAAGATTACGCTTGAGTTCCCGAACCAGCCTCCGCGATTGTCCGCAATTTCCTGTCTGCCCTAAGAGCCTTGTTACGATTCTTGGGATGATTTCGGAAACACTGGTCGCGATAGACACGTTTCAAGACAAAAGTATAACTTTGGCGAAGAGGAAGCTCCAGTTTATGCACGATGTCAAGAACCTTGTTCACTATCTTTTTATGTAGCTTGGCATCAGTAGGAAAGGTGATGTTCTTTTCCTGGACGGTAGAATCGATAAAGGCTGTATCGTGGTGATGGTTGTCGTCATACTCGTTATTCACACGGATACTTTCCTGGAAAATGAATTCAATATCCTTTTCACCGATACGGTTGCGGAAATGAACCAATTCGGAAGCGGTGCCACGGGGCAGCGGGAGTGAACTCCTGCATTCCGCAGAAATACTGGTAATAAGCATTTTCACTCCATTGTTCCACTACAAATTCATCTGACAGATTACGGATGTTTGAGGATTAACAGGCCGCACATCAAGCGAATGGGCTTACCGGGACGGCCGTTGTTTGGACAATACAAAGGAAGGATAGCTTTGTCGAATTTTGACCAGTCCATTTGGTTTGCCAACTTGTACAGCGGGTGCGACTGGTTCAGCATATCAGACAGACTGCTGAATAAAGAAGGGATATTATAGGGCTTTTTAATCATAAAAATCTGCAAGTTTCTTACTGTAAAGAAGAAGAATGCTTGCAGATTTATCAAAAGAATTTATAAACTAAATTATTGAATATCAATAATTATAATGGCGGTTAAGGGACGAGTAAATAGACACATATATACAAAACAGCCCTCACTATAGTTACTCTTCATAGCGAGGGCTGTTTCTTTAAAAAAATCCTTCTTACAATCTTCTTATTACCTAAATTATTCCAATAAACAAATACCTATTATTCATCAATACAAATTTATCATTCTCTCATTTCTTATTCAAAGTCGACCGGCACAAGCGGAACCAAACGCATATTGGCAAAATTTATTTCAAGGTCTTTAATATCTGTACAAGCCCACTGAGGATCTTCTGGTTGGTTCTGTTGATGCATAAAATTACCATTAACAAAAGACAACAGTGTCGTTGTAGTCTTAGCATATTTCTCCAACCAAACCCCCAATCTCATTGTATCCGGTCCATCCGCTTCTTTCAATACAAAATCCGTAATTTTATAAGTAAAGGTATGCCATTCCCCACCGAAGTCAAATGGTTCGTCTACTTTCCACGGAGCCAAGTTTGCAGTAATATCCCTAATCAAGCCTCCCGAATTTTTATCCAAACGCCATGATAATATTCCACTAGTCCACAGTTTAGGCATGTACACATCCACTTGCATAGCAACATCCTTAACCAAAGTCTCAGAAGTAATATCGACCTCCCCTTTCAACAACAGATTTTCAATCTGAGTTCTCGTCACAAACCTCAAATAAAGCGCATGTGCCGAACTATTGGTAGTCACCGGAACAGAAGAATTTCTAAAACAGATAAAGTAATCAGGATTCACGGGATTGCTGTCATTGTCTGGACGACTAGTAGGATTATACAGTGCGTATTTATTAGAAGCATAAGTACTTCCGTCCACAGGTCCTTGCTTCAATTCCTCATCCGTAAATTCACGCAAAAATACGCCCTGATTGTAGAACATGACAATTCCCTTCGCCTCAGCACTAACTCCGTCACTCACTACACGAATATATCCAGCCTTGTCTCCTACACCTTCTGGCACAAGTACGCTCACTGAAGTCGCGTCCGCTGACACACTCCGAACCGTACCTTCCTTTTCACCAGCCGCAGAAGGAAAAAACACTTGGATCCCTTTAAAAAGATTTACACCGGTAAGTTGGATGACATTACCAGGTTTAGGCATCGTATACGAAATTCCTGTCACGTTAGGAACAAACCCCAGCAGTGTAAACTTCCGGCTGCTCCCATTTTCATCAAACGCATTCACAACAGTCAAGCTTCCTTCACCCACTTCGAAATTTTCTGTATCCACGGGGACAGTGAATACAATGCGATTATTTTCTACCGTAGACACTTTTATTTCCTGATTATTGAACAACAGTTTCCGGAAAGTGGCAAAATACTTTCCCTCAATAACAACCACTGTATTACGCCCTGCTTCCACAATAGCATAACCATTCACATCAGTAATTTTGTTGATTTCGGCTTGTTTACCGACAATCGTACAGTCCAGCTTCCGGTCATCATAAGCAGTCACAAGACGTATCTTGTTCAGGTCTTCCTGTGAAGAAACAGCATCCCCGAAAGGTAATGTTTCCGGAATAGTCACAATCAAAAATGCATCGTTTTTTTCCTCAGCAGGGATTCCCGCCAAAGAAACAAATTCACCATTCACATAGAATTCACTGATTGTTCTCAATCCATCACCTTCAATACGGATTTTGCCACCTATCGGAAGTTTTTCGACTTCTATCCAGGTTCTCCCATCATCTTCTGTTAGGAAAAAAGCAGAAACTGTGATTTTTTTGCCAAAGAATTCAAAATCTTCGGCTGTACAAGTAGCAGCACCCGCTTTATTCACCACCCGAATCAAATTAAGATTAAGCTCGTTAATATTCCCTTCATCCACAGGAATGTCCGGTATGACAAGTTCTATGGCATTTTTTTCCGCTTGAAAATCGGAAATATGCCCTCCGTTGATATAGACTGCAATCGCCTGAGCCATGTTGGTACCCTCAATACGCAGACGGGTACCAATGCGAATCCGGCTTCCAGTTTCGGGGACTACCCACTCTTCAATGTCTTCATCCCAAACGCATACTTTCACGATAGTAGGTGGAAGCAATTGGTCCGCCTTTTTATCGTCATCACTACAAGAAAATAAACCTATAATGAAAGTCATTAAAAGACAGGCTATTATTCCCAGTTGAATCAATTTAAAAGTTTTCATTTCTACTATATTTAATATCTGACAAATAGTTATTGCTCAGGCGTCACATAGGGCACCAAACGCAAGTTTGTAACAAACATCTGAAAATCAGTGACCTCCTTCATTGTAAGTCCGGCAGACAAGACATCAAAATTAAGTATGGTAAACAGCGAGTGTGTACCGCTGTCTGCACACCAAGCATCTATCGCCTCTCCCAATGTGGCAAATTTCACATGTATCGGGAAAGTCAACGTTTTCCAACTACCGTTGAATTTATATGAATTGTCGTTAGTCCATGAAGCCACATTCCATGCATTTTCACTATTGATTTTCCCGGTATTCTTATTCATACGCCAACCTACGATACCGGTACTCCAATCATGATTCATATAAATATCGGCCTGCAAAGCCACTTTGCGAGCATCTGTCTCTCTTGCCAACTCTCCATTACTTTGTCCAATCAGGTATTCCAGTTGTTTGCCCGTATTGAAACGGAAAAATCCCAAAACTGTATTATAATCCAAAACTACCGGAAATACTGCCGGAGCCTCAGGAATACTGAAGACATATGCTCTTGCTCCTGCCGGAATCTCCGGAGCATCTTCCGCATCTACAAGATGATAGACACAATTGGATGGGACAGAACCGGCAGATACACCATAATTCAAGGCATCTGTTCCATCATATTCGTGTATAAACATGCCTTTGTCATAGAACATATAATTCGGAGTGTAATAGTTTTCTCCCATTTCCGCCATTTCTATCCGGAGTGAACCACTTTGTTCACCGACTCCTTCGGGAACTTTGACCATCATCTGCGTACCGTCATCGGATATCACCAAATCCGCACAGCCTTCTACATAGGGTACCTGCACCTCGTTTCCATCATTGCCAGGGAAATAAATTGCGGAAGTAGCGTTCAGAAACTTCCCCATAACCGTGATGACATCTCCCGGATGGGGCAATGTATAAGATACATCTGTGACAATAGGCTTCTTATTTGCGTCCTTGAAAATAAAGTTGAAATAAACCCCTTCTCCATGTGACGTCAGAATCCTGATTGTGTTTCTTACTGACTCATCCTCTATCTCATAAGCCATCGGAACATTAGTGGGCACTCTGAACGTAAGATGGGAGTCGCTCATATAAGTGGAGTTATATTCTGTAACCCGCAAACCATTGCAATAAATGGCCTGTAAATCGCAGAAACCGCTACCGTCTAACCGAATCCAGGTTCCAGTATAAACGGAGTTTATCTGTTTCGTTTCCTCATTGAGCATATTGCTCCACACACTGTATATCCGGACTTCATCGTCATCATCGGAGCAGGCAATCATACCCAACAGTAGGAACAGCACTAAAAGGCTCCAACACAAATTCTTTTTTATCTTATCTGTTGTCTTCATGGTGATAATCTTATTTATTAAAATCATAAACAATAGGTGCGGTATCCAATAAAGGGTTACGAGTACTTTCCGCTTGTGGATAAGAGAATGCCCAAACATTATCATCGGATGTCTGCGAATGTACATAATCTCCTTTAGCCAACGGTGTGTGGGTAGCTTTCATCGCCAGTCTCGCACCATCAGACTGACGGGGGCTGTCGGAACTGAATACCGCCCTACCCGTTTCCTTATCTACTATTGAATAAGTATAAGCATACCATCTGTTACTATCCCATTCGTCATTCCGAACCGGTTCTCCTTCTGTACCTTCAGTTGTGATTACCAATTCGTTGTTAACAAACTCTGTCACCCACTTCATGTCATAAAATGAACGTCTCACTAATGTAGGCCACCAAAGCCCCTCCAAGAAGAACTCCATACGAAATTCCTTCATTAGATCATCACGAGTAAGAAACTGCTTGGGATAATACTGAAAATCCGGGTCATTCTCAATCTCTAGTTTGTATGCCCGCCTTCTTACATCATCGTAATATTGTAAAGCATCCTTGTCGGTTAATTCATCCTTTATGCCCATACAAGCTTCTACATACAACAAGTATACTTCCGCCATCCGCAACATTGGCGTACAAAAACCGGAATTGCCGGAAATAGCTATCCCTCCAGTATCTTCGGCACTACCTACTACTTGCTTTTTAAATGCCACCTTTCTACTTTCCAATCCACCCGACTTCTGCCCACCTTTATAGCCGGCGGACCAACCACCTTCTGCGGTATGAGTGCCAATATAATCATAGAATTCCCCCGGACAAAGTACACTACCACGTAAGCGGGAACGTCCACCCGAATTAACTAGCATACGCAGAAAATCATAAGAAATATAATTACCATTATAAGCACTCAACCCATTCAACAATTCTGTATAAGAACAGAAATTACCTCCACAGTTGTTTCCCATTCCCCAAGATTCAACACCTTGCAACGGCTGCAACGCGAACAACACCTCCTTACAGTTGTTATTCTGCACCCGAAATATCTCTTCATAATCTTCCATCAGCCCATATCTACTCTGTTCGGTAATTACCTCACCGGCAGCTTTCTTGGCAAGCCCATATAGTTTTTCTGCAAGTTCATTCGAACTACTCGCCTTATAATATTCCAAAGTCGGCTGCGTGCAATGACCGCCCCGTGCATAAGCAGCCAACGTTACATAATATCGAGCCAACATACCTAAAGCCGAGTATCTTGTTACTCTCCCCTCCGTATCGGTAAGCGGCAAATATTCTGCTGCAAATTCCAAATCACGGATACCGTAACGAATGATATCCTCAAAACGTGTCGGTGCCAAATTGAAAGCATTCGTATGTTCTAACGGATTCTCCATAAGAGGGACATCATGCCAGAAAGAAGCCAAAAAATAGTAAGCAGCCGCACGCATAAACCGTGCCTCACCTTCACAGCTATTGACTAGTTTCTCATCAAAGAACATCTGCCCGCGAGGAGCATAATCGTTTATGATATAATCTGCCTGGGTGACAACAATATAAAGCGAATTCCATGCCTCCGCCAAACCGGGTGTGTTCGGTTTGTCCGTGAAAAGACAATAAGGTGCGGCTCCCTGCTCGTTATTATTATCACCATATATATTATTTCCGCGCGCATCGGCCATAAGCATCATACGAGTACCATGAAACTCATACCAAGGTTTCATATAAAGATAAGCTGTCGCTAATCGTAGTTCGTCATACGTAGTAAAGGAGTTATCCATTTCTTTCTGGTTGCTGGCATTCACCTGCAGAAAGTCGCTGCAAGAAATAAGACTTGCCATAACAATCACTCCACAAACAACTGATAATATGATATTTTTTTTCATGAATGTTTCTTTATTTAAAAGGTTAAGTCAATACCAAACGTATAAATCCGGGGAGAAGGACAACGTCCTGTATCCACTCCGTACATCAACATACTTTGCCCAGAATAGGAATACTGTCCCTGTGTGGAACCAATCTCCGGGTCATGGCTTCTATAGTTTGTGAATGTATACACATTCTTGAGATTCGTATAAATACGTGCATTATCTATTTTTAGTTTCTTCAGCCATTTTTTCGATAGTGTATACCCCAAAACAATGTTCTGCAAACGAAGGAAAGAAGCATCCTCCACATAACGGCTACTGATACGGTCGTTATCATTGGCGTCATTTACAGACATACGACACAAGTCGTTAGAGCCAGGCAATATATACATATTCCAGACATCGGTATTCTCCGAATTTCCATCCAAATATCCCAAGCGTGCATGATTGGCTACAATCTTATGCACATTACCACTCGAGTTAGGATTCGTTATACGGCGGAACAGGTAATTCATCGCCTTGTTGCCATACGAACCATACAGGAAAACAGTCAAATCAAAGTTTTTATATTTGAAAGTATTATTAATACCATATGTAAACTTAGGCAATGGACTACCTAGATACGTCTGGTCTTTTGCATCAATCACTCCGTCGTTATTCAAATCCTCGTAAATATAATCACCAACATAGACCTGTTTGACAAGGCTACCCTTATCTGTACCAGAATTAACTACCTGTTCGCCCACCCGTAGCACCGGAGTAGCAATCTTTACTGTACTGGTTCCGTCACCATTGTCTATCAAATAATCGGAAGCACTGTTGATACGGCCTATAGCCTTGTAGCCATAGAACTGACTGACTGACTGACCTACTGCCGTACGAGTGATTACATCCGTTTGTCCGCCACTCTGATAGCTCTTATCGATAAATGCATTTTCCGAGTTCATACTCACCACCTTGTTGCGGTTCAAACTGAACGTTATATTTGTACGCCACTGAAAATCCCTGTTGGAGATATTCACAGTATTCAACGTAAATTCAAATCCTTTATTTTCCATAGAACCAATATTCGCCCATTGGGCAGAGGCGGAGCCGTTGCCAGTGGTACCCATGTAGCCTGGATAATCCCGCTGCAACAACAGATTTCTAGTCTTTTTAATGTATGTATCCAAGATAAACTCAACGCGATTGTTGAAAAAATTAAAGTCAATACCAGCATTCCAAGAACGGGTGCTTTCCCATGTCAAATCAGGATTGGCAATATTGGCAGTCTGCAAACTCGTCCCCCAGATAGACTGCACATAGTTTCCCATCCGTTGATAGGCGAACGAACTGACATTGGAATTGCCAACTTCACCGTAGCTCAGACGCACCTTGAAGTTATTAACCATGTCTTTCAAGGGGCGCCAAAATGATTCTTCGGAAAGACGCCACGCTACAGCTACAGACGGGAATGTCCCCCACTGATTGCCTTTGGCAAAACGGGAAGTACCGTCCCGACGTACCGTAGCAGTCAACTGATAACGGTTATTGTAACTATAAAACAGACGGCTGAAAAAAGAGAGATAAGTAGTCTTATTTGCCCTTCCACTATTAGTAGCATAAGCTGCATCACCGGCATCTAGGTCTGTCAGCACATTATCACCATGAGTACGTTTTCCTTGAAGATAATCCGATTTACGGGTAGTCATTTCATGTCCCAACATCAGGCTTGTTTTATGTTTATGCCTGAATGTCTTTTCCATCGTCACTACATTTTTCCATCCCCAATAAAGGCCGTAGTTCTTGGAATGCTCATTTGTCAGATAAGCGTTCTTAGCCCACCCCAGTTCATACTTGGGAAGAAAATATTGATAATTATCGATGTTTCCATCCGCCGTAAAATCAGTCCGGTATGTCAACCATTTCCTAAGATTGATTCTCAAAAAAAGATTAGCACGCACCCCTCCTTTCTCATTGTTCCGCTGAGTTAACGAAGCCAATGCCACCGGGTTGTTATAACCGCTCAGATTCTCCTGATCGTGTTCTTCCGGTCCGGTAAAGTTACCGTTTTTATCACGTACCGGTACATCTGGAGCCTGATACAGTGAATTGGAAATGATAGACCAACTCGCCATGCCTGTACCTTGCTTGGTATAGGACATATTGACTACACCTCCAAAACGTACTTTAGAAGTAGCTTGTATCTCAGTCGCCATACGGAAAGTGTAACGTTCAAAATCCGAACCGACAGCAATACCTTCCTGATTCAGATATCCGCCTGATAGTTGATAATTGACAGTTTTTGTACCGCCACGGACCGACAGATTATAGCTCTGCATCAAAGCATTGCGGAATATCTCATCCTGCCAATTAGTACCCTCTCCCAATGTTTCGGGATGGCTGAAAGCATCTTTTACTCTACTTCCATCTATAAGATAATGCAATTCATTATAATGACGGGCATATCCACGCAAATCCATCATATCAACCGTCTTCGGTATTTCTTGATTTCCCACAGAAGCCTGAAAATTCACTTTAGGCCTGCCAGTCACTCCCGCTTTCATAGTAATCAATATGACACCATTGGCAGCCTGCGCACCATAAATTGCAGTAGCCGAAGCATCTTTCAGAATCTCAATACTTTCAATATCGGAAGGGTTAATACCTGCAATCGCATTACTTGTATTGGATCCTGTTTCACCGGAAATAATCACCCCGTCTACTACATAAATAGGCTCGTTGGTACTGTTCAAAGAGTTTACACCACGAATCTGAATAGAAGTTCCCCCACCTGGAACACCAGAGTTCTGTGTCATCTGTAATCCTGCCGCACGTCCTTGCAGCGCTTGGTCGATAGTAGACGCCATCGATTCCTCAATAGACTCAGAGGTGACGGAAACTACCGATCCGGTCAAGTCCGAACGCTTCATCGTACCATACCCTACCGCAACAACTTCGTCCAGCATATTCACATCATTCTCCATCTTGATATCCAGCTTACCACCTTTAGTCACTTTTCGTTGAAGTGTTTTCATTCCGATATATGAAAACACGAGTGTAGAGCCTGAAGGCATATTTACCGTATAATTACCATTTATATCAGTAACAGCACCTTTACCTGTACCTTTCACTTGAATACTGACTCCAACCAATGGTTCCCCGGCATCATCCACCACTCTACCTATTATAGTTATATTCTCTTCTGACACAGATTGTAAAAGAAGAGAATATACACTTCCGGTTCCATAGGCAGGAGTAGCCTTACCAATCATGCCAATCGAAAATAGACCGATCAACAGCATACATCTTAATAAATAATTGTTCTTCATATATATTACATTTATAAAACAGACTTTATCATCAGTTCACACCGGTTGATTTAACCAACCGACAATGCAAAAGTATAGCCTTATATCCAAATATACCATTTGATACGTAACATCCAGTTGTATATACGTTTATCGGCTTTTTTAATACGTTTCAATTTGCTTTAAATTTAAAACAAACTGTGGTAACACTCATTTCCGGTAGCTGCAACTTCACAAACGGTTCTACGTTTTCCTGTTCCTGATACCAAATTCCTTTCTGCGGATTTGTTTGTATAACTTTGCTGATAGAAGAGACTTCTTTATCACCCATATTCCTCAATCTGACAGCTTTTGTGTTTTCATCCGAATAATTAACCAAGACAACAGTCACCTGACACCCTGTAGGATCTTGAAATGCAACTGCCTCCACTTCTCCAATTGTATACTCCACTCTAATCCGTCGCCAACCGGGTTTAACATGCTTGGTAAAATGTTTAAGTCCATAAAACTCACTCCTTATCACATAACCTTTTTCGGTAATCCAACGTGAACTACTCCAAGGCCATTCGACAGCAATACAACCGTCACCACCCTTTTGCAAATCTTCTGCATTTGCATATCCCCACAATAATGACCAATGTAAATAAGTTGTAGCATTCGCATAGCGGAAAGAGTTTGATATGAAATGCGCAATATTCACAGCATCTTCAGGAACAGTAGGATGATAGGAACAGTTCTCGGTCATCATAATCGATTTGTCACCAACCTGCCGAGCCACCCCCTGAAATTCAGATTTAAAAGCATGAGCGGAAGAATAACGGTCATTGTCTTTAAAATCGAAAGTATCTCCACCATGATAGCAATGAAAAGCAGCGGCATCCAACAAATCCGGATTCAAATCTTTATAATAATTATTGAAATTACCGTATCCGATTCCGAGCACCTCCGGTCCAATAAGTTTAGGGCGATCAGGCATCCCTTTCAATGCCTCATAAGTAGCCGCCAACGCCCTTCCATAATTAGCTTTTTTCGAATCGTCAGTACCATAACCTAAACAAATTTTAGTTCCTGCACCGTTTTCTCCATCCGGTTCATTCATCATACTCAAATAATCCGGAACTATGCCTGCGTCCTGATAAACCTTTAATGTCATACGACACCACTCGCCAAATTCCTTATACATGTATCTTCCGTCACGATCCCTTTTGAGTGTCGCCCCCTTTTCGCCCGGCTTACCAATCAATCCAGGAGTTACCAACCAGTTAGACATCATTATGGAGAAGTTACTGCGCCCCAATCTTTGGTTTGCCGCATCCATAATCTCCTTTTGCTGATTAAGGAGTTCCGGATCAGTGTTCGACGCCACCTTCTCATACCAATTTCCTATACGAATCATGGAAACCTCCAAGTCATTGAACACTAAATCAAACAATTCTTCTTTATTAGGATGCCGGCAATACCAACCTTCATAGTTAGCTATCCCCCCGCCAATACCTTCTACAGTCTGATATTTATCAGATGGTGTCAGTTGAATCACATCCGTAATATTAACACCTTGGATAATAGTAAACTTTGTTTTTTCCTGTGTTGACAGATTGACTACATAAAACTCCTGTTTCCTTCGTTCCTCCGTCATATTCCCTGTATATGTAAAAACAACCTCCGTCATTTCTTCTCCCGCCCACGAATCCCCGCCGTGAATCAATGAAATATCGGTAACCCATCCTTGGTTTTCCTCGACTACAATTTCCCACTCCGTGTTTGCCCAAACAAGAGTAGCAGTCAACTTCCCCGAAAGATAAGGCACACTCACTATCCCATCCTCAAACTTCGCATAAGAATCAATTAACTCTTCCGAATTTTCATCCGAACATCCGAATAATCCGATTACCATCATAGTAATCCATAAAAGCCTGTTCATACAGATAAGTATTTTCATACATTGAATTATAATAATACAGGAATAGAATCCAAAGACTGAAATACAAAATCGTTTTGCATCTGTCAATTCTCAAGATTACTCTTAATTACCACAAAGTTACAACCTTGTATTTCAGAACACTTTACAAGATGTTACATTTATTTCTTTATATGTATGTTGCTTTTTAAACAGGTTTCATTCGTCTTTATTTCTGACAGATGCGGCATATTCCGTAGGAGACATCGCATAGAATTTCTTAAAGACTGTAGAAAAGTTCGCCTGATTATCAAACCCTACTGCATCAGCTATCTCAGATATGTTCAGTTTTCCTTCCTGGAGCAAAGTTGCAGCCTTTTTCATTCGCAGATTACGTATGAATACAGCCGTAGAGACTCCTGCTATTTCTTTCATCTTACGATGCAATTGTACACGACTCAATCCAACTTCCCGGGCAAGCACCTCTACATTAAATTCAGGATCGTCCAAAAACTTATTCATAACATTCATGACACGTTCCATCAGCCTTTCGTCTCCGGACTTGTTTTCCGCTATCTCAATCTTTCCCTCCTGATCCCTGGCACCTGAAAATTTTCCTTTCAACAATAACCTTGTCTCTATCAAATTCTTGATATGTACTTTTAATTCTTCAACAATAAACGGCTTACCCAAATATACATCCGCCCCCTTACTCAATCCATCAATACGATCCTTATATTCCGCCTTCGAAGTCAACAAGATAAAGGGGATATGACTCACATTCGGATTATTGCGGATTGTTTTCAAAAGTGAAATACCGTCCATTTCAGGCATCATCACATCAGAGATTATAATATCCGGATGCTGTTTCAAAATAGTCTGCAAACCTTCTTTTCCGTTGTGTGAAACATAGACTTTATGTTGCAAACTTAGTTCAGCCTCCAGAAAATTGCGAATTTCATCATCATCATCCACTACCACAATCTTATAATTAGTCTTATGGTATTTCGTCTTAGCTGTCTTCTCTTCACTTTCATGAGAATATTCAAGGATAGCAGGATTTCTCAGTTTAACCTTGCTTTCTGTATCCACCAATTCGAACTTCCTCAAATGTTTTTTTCCGTAAGGGATGTGAATAATAAAACGGCTGCCTTGTCTATCTTGCCGGTTGCAAGCGTGGATGGTACCATGATGCAGCCCGACTATCATCCGACACAGATTAAGTCCGATGCCGAAGCCGATACTCCCGTTAGAGCCATTGGAAGACACCTGATAAAAACGTTCGAAAATCTTTTCCAACTTGTTGGCATCAATACCAAAGCCACTGTCGACTACTTCTATGTGAATGGAATGTTGTAAATCTCCGGCAGTAAGTCCATTCACTTTCTCACGTAGGCAGATTTTTATTTCCCCCCCGTCCGGGGTATATTTAAAGGCGTTTGACAGAAGATTCACCAATACCTTATCAAAATTATCTGGGTCAATCCAAGCAGGCAGTTCCTCTTGCTCATAGTCAAAATACAGATTGATGCTCCTTTTTTGCGCCTGATAAGTGAACAAAGAAATAAGTTCCTTGATATATTTTACCATATCAATTTCGGCACAATGAATATGCAACTGCCCTTTCTCTATTTTACGCATATCCAGCAGTTGATTCAACAAATTTATAATACGGCCAACATTCTTTTGCATCAAACGCAACATCGTCATCGTATCAGCATCGTAACTTCTTTTCAACAAGCTCTCCAACGGACTTATAATTAAAGTCAATGGGGAACGGATCTCATGCGAAAGATTAATAAAAAATTTGATTTTCTCTTCATTTATTTCTTTCTGGTGCTGACGACGGACTGCCAGATAAATCAGATATGCAACAACAAGTAAGACCAACGTGTAACAAACATACGCAAAAGATGAACGCCACCACGGTGATGCAATCTCCATCCGGATTACTTTTATTCGAGTATATTCTCCATTCGTACAAGCACGTACTTCAAATGTATACTTACCCGGATTCAAATGATTGTACGTAATTTGATTGACTCCTAATTGAGTCGAATTCCACTTCTTTTCATACTCCCTGATGCGATATTCATAAAAAATATTTCCCGGATTGCGATAATCCAAGGTAGAAAACTCAAACGTAAAGGTATTATCCTCATAAGCCAGTAAAATCTTATCAACACATGTTATAAGAGTATCCAACACATGCCTCCCACCGGATTGACTTTTAGCAGTCACTGCTTCGCCACCCAAATAAAGATTGGAAAGAACTACAATTACTTGCTCTTTGGATACAACGACGCTATCTGGATGAAAAGTTGTGATGCCCTTTACTCCTCCGAAACTTACCACTCCATCCGATGACTGATAACTGGCACCAGTAGTGTACTCATTATCCACTAACCCGCGTTCTGAATAAAAGGAAGCTATTTTACCCTCAGCTACTTTTATCTGATTGATTCCCTTCAATGTACTGCACCAGATATTCCCACGTTTATCTTTCGCCAATCCATATACGAAATTATTGGAAAGTCCGTTTTCTTCATTATAATAACCAAGTTCTATCGTTTCAGGATGATAACACATAAGCCCCTTGTTTGTCCCTATCCAAATATTTCCATGCATATCTTCCAATAATGCGTAGGTAATAAAAGTGCCCAGTTCCTGATTCAGGTTCAGTACTGAAACAAATTTCCCCACTATAGGGTCTAAATAGTCCACTCCATTGTGATGACCTATCCACAATCGCTTCTTAGAATCTATGAGTAACGTATTAACCCAATCGTTCCTCAATCCTCCGTTGTTACTTTTATATTCCGTAATAGTTTGGCTTGAGACATGATAACGTATAAATCCATGACCGAATAAAGAAATATACAGGTTACCTTTATCATCACCGGTAATCTTCTTTATGTCTTTCGACCTGATTTCCGGCAACTTGAGATGCACCTTTCCTCCAGAGTCCTGCATATAAAGCCCTGAATAAAATCCTCCGAACCATAAATTACCGCTATAATCTTTATATATGGAGGAAATAGTTGTACCCGCAAACAAATGTTCAACAATATTTCCTTCTGGAGTAATTTTAAACACTCCCTCGTATTCTATTCCACTCACTATCTGCCCATCATTATCTTTATGCAAAGCAGTAATCACGCCAGCCCCCGGATATTCGCGATTAGGAATACCCCAAAAATGAAAAGGAGTAGATTCTTTGGATACCATAACCAATCCTTTATGATAACATCCTATCCATAAGTTCTGGCTCCGGTCTTCATAAAGAGCTCTTATCTTAGCATTATTAATATCCACTTGAGGAAGAGTAATCACCTCTGAGGAAAGTTTCTTCAAATCAGGTTGAATAACCTTCAACCCCTTACCCAAAGTTGCGGCATAACGCTTCCCTCTTTTACTAACGAGCAGAGACCGCATAGGCAACCAAGACTCCTCATGTTCTATTTTAATAAAACTCTCATTCTTTCTATCATAATAATAAGCAGTAGTGCTTGTGGCAATAAGAAGATTTCCGGATCGGTCTTCAGCCATTCCGGAAATAGCACTTCCTCCATCCAGCACTTTATTATTAATAAGTTTACCTATCTGTAGAGAGGGGTTATATCGAAGCAAGCCGACACCGTCTATGCTAATCCAAAGGATTCCATGCTTATCTTCATAAATCAAGCCACAATGAGCATGTTCGGATATCCCGGGAATCTCTGTAATCTGAGTACCTCTTCCCTCATTTGCCCGGATGCGAAAAAGGCCTCTTCCGGAAGAACCTGCCCATATCTCGCCCGAACGCAATTGAACAATACACTTGATATGCAAAAAAGAACTTCCTTCGAACGCTACCGTCCGAAAAACATTTTCCTCCGGGACATAATATTGCAGCCCGCCGACTCCTCCTACCCATAAGATTCCTTCATTATCAAGCATCAGAGCCTTTATAGAATTGTCCGCTAAAGAAGCGCTATCTTTCGGATCATTATAATAATGAGTAAACTGCATTCCATTAAATTTATTAAGACCATAATCTGTCCCAATCCAGATAAATCCGTCTTTATCCTGGCAAATGGAAGTTATAAGGTCACAAGTTAATTGTTTGGAATCATAGAATAACGTATTCTCGGCGCTCATTTGCACAAGTACTCCCCAAAATACAATTATCATCAGCAACAGTCTTTTCATAGTAAATAGTATTTTCTATGCAAAGAAAGGTTTTTTTTTCAAAAATGAACTATTAAGTTTGTTTCATTTGGTTTTTAAATTGGCTCACCTTACACTAAAAGAAGAATGAAACATATTAAAAAACTATTGAAACTAAGTTTTTTCTTCCTTTTAAAAACATGTCCTAACTTTGCTCACAAAGAAAAATCAATTATTAACCTCTAAAAGGAAATAGCATGAAAAAGTATTTAGTAGCAACATTAGTTGCATGTTTGGGAGTATTCGGCGTGAATGCACAAGAAAACAAATCAATCGAACTCAGTCAATGCAAAGCCAACAGTTGTGTAACAGTCGAAGGACAAACAGTGACTTCTACCGGTTACGGCACCTTAGAATTCCCCAAAAATGATTACTCCAATTACACTGGTATTAACTTTGATTTATCCAACTTCAAGAAACTTGAAGAAAACAGTACAAACTCTACTGTCGCATTAAAAGTTGAATACACTCAGGAAGATGGTGACATCGCAAAAGCCAGCATGGCATTTTATACAACCGGCAAAAAGAAAGTAGATTTCAAAGTTTTTAATGATCAGACAATCGGGAAAATCAGTATAGATCCTAGCACACTCACCAAGGTTAGCATTTATGTAGGAAAAGGCAAAAAAATAGATATTAATAATATTACTCTGGTAGCCAAAAAGTAACACGTTTCTATGGATTTACCCAATAATTCATAAATCGAAAAAGTATACGAAAGTAAGATATAATAAAAGACTACTATTTCATCATGAACTAACCGCCTTTTATTATATCTTAATAAAAGACCTTCTGTACCTGTCAAGCTTACCTTATATTTTATGAGAATAACATTCATATTTTTTACCTTTCTTCTCTTTTGGAATCACCTTTTAAATGCACAAGTTGGCAACAAAGATAAACACCGCCTTATCGTAACAACAGATTTGGGCGGCTGCGACCCTGATGATACCCAATCAATGATACATTTATTATTGTGTTCCAATGTCATTGATATTGAAGGCTTGATAAGTGCCCAAGTGTGGGAAGATGTTTCTGACAGAACTGCCTATATTTCAGATATTATAGAGCAATTTGGAAAAGTTCTGCCCAATTTAAACAAACACTCCAAAGGATATCCTGATTTAAATCATCTAAGGATGATCGTAAAACGAGGACAATCTCTCTCTAATATGGATGGCGTAGGGCAAGGCAAGGATTCACCCGGCTCTCAACTGATTATTTCGGCAGTGGACAAGAAAAAAGACCATCGGCCTGTATGGCTTACCGCATGGGGCGGAATGAATACCATAGCACAAGCCCTATGGAAAGTGAAACATACACGTAGCGAGAAGGCTTTAAGAAAATTTATATCAAAAATTCGTATATATGACGTTCTTGGTCAAGATGATGCCGGTGCATGGATAGCGAAAAACTTTCCTGAGGTAGTGTATATAAGAAATAAGGAAGTTTATGGGTGGGGACCTTCCGACCAGTGGATAAAACGAAATATACAAAACTGTAAGCCGTTAGGCAAGTATTACCCTGACAGAATTTGGGCACCAGAAGGTGATTCTCCGGCTTTTTTATATGTATATGCGAATGGTTTAAACGTACCCGATTCACTTGAATATGGCGGCTGGGGGGGACGGTTCTCTACTCAAAAAACAAATGGAATCCGAGGAATGGATTTTATAGTGCACAGTGGAAAAGATGAGATGCAATATGCCCCTTATTATATGCATGGAAGTTGCGGAGAAGGTTGTGCAGCCATCAACAAGTGGAGACAACATATTTGGAATGATTTCGCAGCTCGTATGCAATGGACTACCACTGATAATTATAAATCCGTCAATCATCATCCTCATGCTATACTTAATGGAGACGGTTCGTTGAAACATATATCAAGAAAGTTGAAAAACGGCAGTGTTTTGATATTAGATGCCAGTGCTTCTACAGACCCTGACGGTGATGAACTAGTGTATAAATGGAGTGTTTATACAGAACCGGGCACTTATAAAGGGAAAATAAAAATAGACAACGCTAATATGGCAAAATGTAAAGTGCATATTCCCGTGGATGCAATGGGTAAAAATATCCATATCATATTAGAACTGACTGATAAAGGCACACCGGCACTTACTGTTTATAGACGTGTAGTAGTAGAAGTGGATAAATAATCATAAAATCCATAATTTCTACATTACCAAATTATATCATTTTGCACCCTTTAACTCAATAAATCTAATTTTATCTGGAAGATATAAAATAGATAAATTCAATGAAGAGTAAATTTAATAGTAAACAATGACTCTTCATTAAATTTATAACACATAGTCTGTCAATCCTGCCCGTCAGTCAGATAAAAGTCCGATACCTTTACAATACCCGGCTTTGATTTGGTCAGATAGATTGCCTTGATTTTGCGCATTCCGTCAAATTCCACTTTTATCTGTTCTTTCCCCATATTAATCTGACCGAGTTTTACATCCTCCTCTTCACCGTCGTTATCATAAACAATATGAAGCTCGACACGTGAATCTGTCGGTTCGATCTCTAATACCATATGGGTATAAGCTGACAAATCGGTCTTGAAACCTTTGTTGTTCCACCCGAAACGCCCGTAACCTTTGTCATAAGTAATCGTTTGGGTTCCGTTGTCTCCTTTCGTATAGTACCCATAACTGCGAGGGAAAATCTTTACCGGTTCTTTCTTTGCCTGAATGGAAAGAACTGCACACATACAAATCAAAAGAATAATTACTTTTTTCATATACAACTTATTTAATTAGACATTTATACTATCATCGGCTGTTCCTGTCATTCCAGTAACAACTGATATACATAGTTATTTAACTCCAGATTATTTACCTTTTCAACAAGTTCCTGCAAACTTCCGACTTTCTGATGCCTGACCTTCATATCCTTCAATATGACATTCCGGATAAAGGACTTCTCATCCTTCTCCTCAAAACGCACTTTTACGCCATCCATACCATTCCAAACATCCACATCGGATATTTTTATATCAGATATTGTACTGGTACAGGGAACTGCGTCCCGGTTCATCAGCCTGAAATCTATCAGACGATAGCCGCCGGACAATTTATAAAACCCTTCAACAACAATATGCTCAAACCGAACATTACTGATTTGCGAACCGTCTTTAGCATCAATCACAATCGAACGCTGCGCACTTACAATATCAATATTACGGAAAACGACCTCACTTATCCGATGTACGAATGTCTCCGTTCCTATTTTTACTCCCGATGAATTGGTTACGGTCAATACTCCGTCATACAGGATATTCTCCGTATTATACTCCAAACGTCTGTCACGTCCTTTCACCACACAATTATCATCGCCGCCATAGATTACCGCATTGCGCAACGAACAATGTGACGAAGAATCGAAAACAATTCCGTCCGTATTAGTCCAGTCACGTTCAGGGCGGTCATTAAGAACCTTTATATTCTCCATCCTCACCTCCTGCGAACGGAAGATACGTGTGTTCCAGAATACGGGGTCACGAAGCACTACCCCATCAAAATACAGATTCCGGCAATCAGAAGCAAACATCAAATAAATCTCTGTCGCATAATTAACGGGCTTTCCTCCCTCGGGAACCGATTCTCCAGGCTTTCTCCGTAATCCCGACCAAGCCGCACCATCAATCGTACCATTGCCAATCATCCGGAAATTACTGACTCCCGCCAAACGGATTAAAGAACCGCATGCGGCAGCATTTGTCCCGTATTCCTTCTCGCGAATATAATCACTCTCAACCGTACTTCCTATGATAAGCGCCCCGTCCGACAAAAAAACAGTCATATTACTCCGCATATGCAAAGTACCGGTACGGTAAATCCCATTCGGGAAGTAAAGGACTGCCTGCTGTCTCGCCGCTTCATCTATTGCTTGTTGCAGCGCAGATGTCTGTACCGTCTGCCCGGTAATGTCCGAAACATAATCAGCCACATCTATAATCTTCTTACCTTCTATTTGTGCACGATAATCAACCATCGGATTTATCAGAATAAACAAATCTTCCAAATCATTGATTCTCACTAACAAATATCCCGGTTCACTCACCGTGAATTGGAGTGTATTTCCCTTCGTACTACCCTGAATATTCTTTCGTAGCGGACTGATAGAATACTTGTTTATGGATTCGGCAACTGTTACCTCAATCTGAAGTGTCTCTCCCGACCGACTGCTTAGTTGTGCATAATGAATTGGCACATCATAGTATCCTTTCGTCTCGACAGAAGCAACCTGCCCGTTGACTTTCAGAGTAAATGTACTGCTCAAGGGGAAGTCTCCCAAACGTGGAAACAGCAACAAGCCATCTTCTACTGCGGGGTCTTCATCCGTTGTCCCCTCATCGGAAACAGCTATTTCCTGTTCGCTGCATGCACACAGTAGAAAAAGACAAAAGGCGAAAGATGCCCAATTCAATATCTTATTTTTATCGATTCTCATCCGGCACGCATTATCTTTCGATTAATAAAGTAACTACACTATAAGCTTCCACTTCCATTCCGTCAGCCAAATTGACTGCCGATTGAGCCATCTTCTTATTTGTTCCCGCAAGGGTCGTCCCGGAAACAGTCACGACCTTAGTTGCCCGTGCAGTCTCGAACGGCAGGGTCAGTTTCAAATTTTGAATGCCATTAGCCGATGAATTGACTACTATTATGGAAATATTTCCGTTTGAATCTTTATAGGCAGTCGCGGATACTTCGGAAGAAGTTCCTTTGGGCAAGCTGGCTTTAATCCGGGTTCGTCCGGTAGCATACCGGGCAAAATGCGACAGGAAATATCCCCGTGTGGTAACCTCACTTCTGACCGAACCGGCATCACCATCTCCCAACATACTGTAAAAGCGTCTCAAGTACCACCATATATAGATATTGAATCCCATTTTCATACATTGGTTTACTTCTTCAGCAAAGGCCATATTTTCTGTCCGCAATGCTTCCGGGTTTTTCAAGGTCTTGTCGTCCCAAGCCTTATTCAGCAGATGCTCGGTCATCCAATACTCTTTCCCTTTTTGTGCCACCAAATCATATTCAACCAGTCCGCCGCCATAAATATGTCCGCCGATACAGTCGATATTCGCGGCCACTTGCGCGTCATTCAAAAGCGGGTCTGTAAAGTCATGGTTGAACTTGGAATGTTCCGCAACCAGCAATTTTACGCCGACACCACGGAGTTCATCGCCATGCTGCTTCATGAAATTGTATATCTGCGCCGGTGACCATTGGCAACTTTCATAAGTAACGTCTATATCCGGTTCATTCTGAATGGACAACACATCAATGGCAGCCCCGTTATCTTTCATATACTGTACAAATCGTTTCAGCCAGGCCACGTACCCCGCATAGTTTTCCAGTTCACCTTGCACAATACTCTGATTGGTCTTTAAATCGGCAGGCGGCGTCCATGGCGTAGCCAGTATCATAGCGCCCAATGACTTCGCCTTTCTGACAGTAGGGAGAATCTGTTTCCAATCATTTTCCCCATTGGGAGAAATACGGACTCTCAATACATTATACCCAAGTTGTCCGGTCTCTTTTCCGTAAAGAGTGGCTACTTCACTATCTGACAAGGTGGAAGCCTGCCACTTGGTGTTCATTCCACCGAAACCTATTATTTTCTGATATTCGATATTCATATCGACAGATAATGTTTCACTTGGGTCTACTTTGGCATCCGGGGCTTTGCCGGGTATTTCTATTTCTTCATTACTTCCGCCACAAGAAAGAAGTAACAGCAGGGAAAGCAATATATAAGCGAATTTATTCATTGTTATAAGTATTAATATGGCTGCTGGTTGATTCCATTCAGTGACACCTTGCTGGCACAACTGTGCCATCGTATTGGCACTGCCGTGTCATCGAAGTGGCACAACTGTGCCAACGTGGTGGCACGAAACGGATAAAAAGCAGCTTATTTCTTAAGCTAATTCTCTTTCGTATAAGGAACAATACGGAAGTTACCGAAACATATACGGAAACCATTCATTGCTTCCCCACGAGACCAGCTTGAATAATTGAAACGTCCGAAGATAAAGGTAAACCGACCATTTTCAGTACTTGCAGAAGCCTGTTCCACAGTCTGTCCTGCCACACTTGCCATCTCAGACAGAGGGAACGTAAATGTTTTCCACCCTTTGGAGAAATCTACATCAACCGTTTTATATTCATCGTTCCAACCCGCATGCCACGGAACAAACGAAATTTCGTTATCTCCCTTGAAAGCGAAGCGAAGAGCACCCGCAGTCCATTTACAACTCATCCAACAATCGAACTGAACCGCCAGGTCATTACAATTGACAGTTCCGTCAAGAGCATTATTATCTAATAAATGCTGCCAGGCTTTCTGTACTTTAAAGGAATAATATCCATTATTATTGGTATCATCAGTACCATCAGCCTTATAATCAAGAGTTCCGTCAGCCGGGAAAGCACGATACGTTGCGGGATTCTGCGGCCATTCACCCACAACACCTGCCGCAGTTGACAGGTTGCTGGAAATTCTTGTTCCCGCCTGATGTGTTCCCCAACTATCACCACTAAACTTCTCAATAAATATATTACTACGGCAATTCACATAACTATACGAATGTCCCATACCATTAATACCTTCTACAATACCTTCTACCCGGATAGCTCCCGCCGTTTGGTCACCGCCTTCGGGTACCAGAACAGACAGGGCCTTATTATCACTACTAACTGTCATTGTCTCCAAATCAGCTTCCACTTCGCCCGGGAACACAATCTTTTCTATGTCGATAAAGTTCGCTCCCAGCAATTCAATACGTTCTCCTGCTTTCGCCAATGTATGTGAAACCCGGTCAATCACCGGAACAGCGCCATTTCCTCTGAATTCAAACTCCAAGGTCGCTTCTCCGAATTCCGATACTACGCGGATTTTATTTCTGACGTTTTCAGTCGTAACAGCAGAACCGACTGGTAAATCTTTGGGAAGCGGCAACAAGATATATTCCGGTGTAGCTTCAAAAGTAGTCAGTTCTTTACCGTTACAATATATACTGGTCACTGTCTCCAAATGCCTTCCAATCAGCCGGATGGTTTCTCCGCCTTTGGCTTTCGTTACTACCCCGAAACCATCCGAAGAACGTACTTCTGTAAATGTCGGCGGATTGCCTTTAATCGTGAACGAATGAATGAATTTCTCTCCAAACTCCGTTTCTACCGTAATCGTATTCCGGTCGGCAGAGTTGATAACGTTAGAACCTAACGGTGTATCATTGGGAATATGCAAGGTGATTCCTACGGCAGACTGCGACATGAATTTCTCCGTCGTTGCTTTCCCGTTGAAATAAACAGCCGTCACAAAATCCAGGCCTGCTCCCTGAATCTGAATCTTACTACCTAATTCCGCTTCGGTCACAGTACTTCCGGGTGTAGACGCTTCCTCGTTGGCATACAAGGCAATACCACTCACATTCAACGACTTGCTGATAATGTTCAGTTGCGATGTAAACTCATTGATATCCGTCACGACACGAACCGTATTCTTTATTGACTCATCCGTCACCTGATGTCCGATAGGAGTCGTTTCCGGCACGACAGTCTCGATATAGGTCTTACCGATATTGGTAAAGTTTTCCGCAAGCACTTCATATCCGTTGAAATAAACAGCAGAAGTCTTTTCCATGTTGTTTCCTTCGATACGAACGGTTGTACCGACACGTACCTGTACCGCGGGAGTCCATAAGTTGTCGCTCTGTACACGGATACTTTCAACGAGCACTTTATCTGAACCTGCATCCTGCTTGTTGTACTCATCCTCGTCGCTACACGCTACTAATGCCAAACTCATAATTACCACGAGAGAGAACAACCAGTTATATTTCAAATATTGTATTGTTTTCATCATTTCTTTCTGTTAGTTGTTATTATAAGACTTCTTGGAATAGGGCACAACGCGGAAGTTTCCTACGAAAATCTGACAATCCCTCATGGTTGTTCCGGTGTAGTATGTACCGCCAACCTGGAATTTACCCACCTTGAAGATAAACTTTCCACCTTTGTCACCAATAGCTTCTTTCACCTGTTTTACGGTCTTTCCTTTCACGTCGGCCATGTCGGTCAAAGGCATTGTCAATGTTTTCCATCCCTTGAAAGCCACCGGTACTATTTCCGCATTTTCCACCCATGACAATGTTGTCTGCCGGTAGCTGCCATTGCCTTCAATCATTTCCCAGCGGAAACAACCGGTAGACCACGGAGTAGTAGCGTAATAATCAAACTGGATGGCCAGCTTGTCACAAGAAGTAGACTCCTTAATCAATCCGTTGGAGTTGGCAAGCAGAATATCCCACATCTTGCCGGAATACAGCCTGAAATTACCTATCTCCTGATTATCCTGCAATACAGGGTCAATGTCTGACGGGCCGTCTTTCGGAAAACCTCTGTAATACTCCGGACTTCCCGGTTCACCATAAGTTTCTTCCGGCAGCGGAGTTTGCAGGGCGGCCGTCAGCAGATTGCTATAATTGTAAGCCTCATCATCAGCCTGCTGAAATTTCTTAATGAAGATACAATCCTTACAGTTCATATAATTGTAAGAATAAGCACCACCACTCACACCTTCCACACAGAGTTCACCCGATTCGCGGTCACCTCCTTCAGGAACATTCAGCGTGATTGCCGTATAATCGGCATTTTCCGAGAACCCATCCGCTTCCACTACAATACCGCCGGGGAAAGTGATTTTCTCTATTCCACGAAGATTCGTTCCGTAAATCTTGATTTGTTCCCCCGCCTTGGGCAAGGTATGAGAGACTCCGGTAATGGTAGGCGTGCCACCCAAAACAGGAACGGAATAAACAAAATCATCATATTTGGTTACAATACGTATCGTATTCAGGTCTTCCTTGTTCTTGACTTCCGAGCCGATAGGAGTTGACTTGGGTACAGTGAAGATTATCTGTGTATCAGTGATAAAGTTGCTGTTCACGCCGGAGACTGAAACTCCATTGCAATAGATACCTTTAGTCGTGGCAAAACCGCTGCCTTCAATGCGTACCATTTCGCCCAAACGGATTTTGGTCAGTTCCGTCTGTGTATCGCCTACTCTCTGTGTACAGATGCGGGACACTGTCACCCGGTCTTCGTCCTGGCAAGCCGACAGGCACACCATAAGTCCTAATATACAATTCTTTGCTATATATTTTAAAAGTTTCATTTCGTTTCGGTTTTAAGGATTATCATTCTTCTGCAATATCAAAATGAACCGGTTCTTCCCTAAGCAACGGATTCATCGTCACTTCATTCAAAGGATAAGGCAATAATAGTTTGTCTTCCGTTGCCGGCTTCGCGTCACGGCCGTCGGGATTACCCCATTTGAAAGTATTGCCATCGTAACTATATTTATATCCTCTTTTCTGGTTGTTCAGGAAGTTGAGCACCCACTCTTTATTCCAAAACGCCCGGCGCACAATATCATACCAAAATTGTCCTTCCATGGCAAGCTCGCAACGACGCTCCGTCCAGATATCATCCAGTGTCAGCTTATCCAAATCTGCCAGATTCTTATTCGGTTCTTCCGCATTTTTATCGCGGGCGCGCTCACGCACCTTATTAAAGTAAAGCAAAGCTTTTCTGCCTTCTACTGTTGTTCCGTCAATCTCGTTCTTTGTTCCCAATACAGCTTCCGCATACAGCAGGTATACTTCCGCCAAACGAAGCATAGGGGTAGCGAAACCGGAATTCTCCGCCACGGCTCCCCCATCCGTGTCTTTGCTTCCTCCGACTATATGCTTCTTTACATTACACATGCTCCGTCCGGTAACCACCCACTTTCCTGCATCCGTAGCTGTCCCTATATAATCATACACGGCACCGTTATAGAAGAAAGTGGCCCGCTTCCGGGACAGTTCTCCCCGTTTGTGCATCAGTTCCACAAATTCGGCAGACAAGTATCCCGAGCCACCATAAGCTTTCAATCCACCCAACATTTCAGTAGAGTAGCACAAGTTAATCTGCATACGGTTGCCCACTCCGTACACCGTACTGCCCGGCACCCACTGGAGCGCAAATAAAGATTCGGAGCTATTGTTATTCTGCACACGGAATAATTGTTCGTAGTCATTCATCAATGAATATTGTATTCCTTCTTCGCAGACTGTCAATGCAGCTTCAGCTGCTTTCCGGTAATAATAATCCGGGGCGGTTTCGTAACGTTCAGGAGTGAAATTACCGCCACGAGCGTAGCAGGCAGCCGTAATATACAGACGGGATAACATTCCCAGTGCGCTATAACGTGTCAATCGTCCCGGCTCGTCACTTTCAGGTAAATAAGTTGCGGCAAATTCCATATCCTTAATGGCATACTGCAACACATCTTCGCGGTGGTTGGAGCGTACTACAAAATTAGTAGACAATTGCACAGGGTCTTCCACGATAGGAACATTCCCCCATACGCAAGCCAGATACCAGTAAGCCAATCCACGCATAAAACGCGCTTCACCTCTGCAGGCATTTACTACCGTCGGGTCTACCCCGTTATCCAATGCACGGTAGAGATTGTTCAGTATGTGGTCTGACTGCCCTATTACAGAATAAAATGCATCCCAACCGTTTTCCAAATCATCCGTATTGGATGTCTCCATGAAACGGTTGAAGATGGCGGAAGCATAAGTCGCCAAGTCTACGTACATGTTATTGGCACGTGAGTCACCTATCTCCCACAGGAATTTGCTGTTAAAGTCGAACCATACAGCATTGTAGAGCGCGGCAGTTGCCGAGCGGCAGTCACTAGCTGTTTTATAGAAGGTTTCATAAGTAAGCTCCTGTTTGGAAGTAACTTCCAAGAAGTCGCTACATCCGGTTCCCAGCAATGATAACAAACTTATTATCAGTATATTCTTTATCTTTTTCATATCGTAAATTCGTTTGGTTAAAATCCTACATTGATTCCGAAAGTATAAGTGCGCGGAGAAGGATAGCGGCCTGTATCAAATCCGTTCAGAAGGGCGCTTTGGCTATAATTGGAATACTGGTCACGTGCCATGCCCACTTCCGGGTCGTATCCGGTATATTTGGTCAGCGTAAACAAATTGGATACATTAGCATACAGTTTAATCATGCTAAGACCTACTTTGCCCACCCAACGTTTCGGGAAATTATAACTTAACGATACATTCTGAAGGCGCAGATAGGAGCCGTCTTCTATGATACGGGTTGAGATGCGGTTGTTCTGATTCGGGTCGGCAGGCAGGATGCGGTACATACGTTCCGCACCGCTCACTACGTAATTGTTATAGATATTGTCGGCAGAACCGTTCGGGTCGATTAACGCCACTTTTGCATAGTCTACGGCGGCACGCTTCGTTATGTTATACATACGCTCGTTCGGGTTGTCGATGTTCACATTCAACCAGTTCATAATGTCATTGCCATAGGAGAACGTGAAATACAGGTTGAGGTCGAAACCTTTGTATGAGAAAGTATTGCCAAAGCCACCTGTAAATTTGGGCAATGGGTTCCCAATTATCGTCTGGTCTTTCTCATCAATAACCCCGTCCTTATTCAGGTCTTCAAATATCAAGTCACCTACCCATACTCCCTTTGTCTTGTCCATAGTCAGACCTTCGGGAAGGGCAATCTTCACATTACCGTTCTCATCATACAAGTCGTAAGCGGAATTGATACGGCCAATACATTTGTAACCATAGAATTGTCCGATAGGGCTTCCTACTTGCGTACGGGTTACGATGCGGTCTTTACCGCCGGTTTGATAAGTTTTGTCCACAAAGGCATTTGCCGTATTGAGACTAAGTACTTTATTTCTGTTCAATGTAAATACCAGGCTGCTTCTCCACTGGAAGTTACGCTTACTGATATTGACCGTATTCAAAGTCAGTTCAATACCCTTGTTCTCCAAAGAGCCTACGTTATCCCATGGAGCCTGTGTAGTCACATTCATCGTTCCGTTTGTTCCGGTGATGCCCGGCAGGGAAAGAATCAGAAGCAAGTCATCCGTTTTCTTATAATACCAGTCGGCTATAAATTCCACCCGGTTATTGAACAAGGCTACATCCAGTCCTATATTGAAGGATTTTGTGGTTTCCCAAGTTATGTCTTCATTCGGTATGCGCGAAAGCATATTACCGTTTCCCCAAATAGTGGGAATATTTTTCAAGACAGAGGTATAGGCGAACTGTGACACATTGGAGTTGCCGACATGCCCATAGCCTGCACGGAGTTTCAGATTACTCACCCAATCAACCCCTTTCATAAATTTCTCCTTGTTTATACGCCAAGCGGCGGAAACGGAAGGGAAAGCCCCCCAACGATGACCGTCCCCAAAATTGGAAGAGCCGTCATAACGCATGGTAGCTGTCAGCAGATAACGATCCATTAACGAGTAATTCAGACGACCGAAGAAAGAAAGGAATGCACTCCGTCCCGTATATCCGTTGTTCTCTGCGGTCAGAGCATCACCCGCACTTAAGTCGGGCAAGCGGTCGTTCCCGTTCAAACGTTTGCCATAAAGGCGATTACTCTCCCGTTCGGTCATTTCATGTCCCAGCATCAAGCTGATACTCTGACGTTTAGTCAACTGGTATTTAAAATTCATCTGATTACGCCATGCCCAGTAATAGGTATTCTGGATAGTTTCTTCACGCGAAGCTTCCGAGTTTTGGCTCCATTGATTGAACCAGTAGGTGGGAACAAAGCTGTGTGTCTCGTCCGAATTGATGCTGGCCGAGAATTCCGTTTTGAAATTGAACCATTTCACCGGAGATACCGTAGCATAGACGTTGGCACGAACGGAGAGTTTGCGGTTGTTCTTATCCGCCAGCCGAGAAACAGCCAATGGGTTGGACAAGTCATTATCCTGCTCTTCGGGAGCTGCGTACGAACCGTCCAGATTAGTCACCGGTATGCTCGGTTTCTGTCGCACTGCACTGTTTATCAAGTTCCAGTCGGCAATAGTCACCGTCTGCGTAGTGCGTGACAAGGTGGTACGTCCGCCAATTTTCAGCCACTTGCGTACTTGCGAGTCCATTCCCGCCGTCATCGTGATACGGTCAAACTCCGAACCGCTGGCAATGCCGTCCTGTGTCAGGTAGTTACCGGAAAGTTTGTAAGTCGTTCCTTTGGAACCACCGGACATATTGAAGTTATAGTTCTGCATGGAAGCGGGACGAAAGATAGCTTTCTGCCAGTTTGTTCCTTTTCCCAAAGTGGACGGGTCGGCAAACAGGCTGCTTTTACCGTATCCCAATGCATCGTATATATCATTACTATGGTAGGCGAATTCACGCAAATCGGCGACTTCCAGTTCGCGGGGCAGGTACTGGATACCGTATTGTGCTTCCACATTGATTTTGGCTTTTCCTTCCTTACCGCTTTTAGTAGTGATGATGATAACACCATTAGCACCCTGCGCGCCATAGATGGCGGTAGCGGAAGCATCTTTCAGAATTTCCATTGATTCAATATCCGAAGGGTTAATGGAAGAAAGCGCATTATCTGTCTGCGTTCCCGTATCACCGCTAATGGTGACGCCGTCGATTACGTAAATCGGTTCATTCGTGCTATTAATGGAGTTCAACCCTCGAATCTGAATGGAAGAGCCTCCACCGGGAATACCGGAGTTCTGCGTCATCTGCACACCGGCAGCACGCCCTTGCAACACTTGGTCAATAGAAGTAGGATTCATCTGTTCGATAGCTTCCGCGCTCACGGAAACCACCGCCCCGGTCAGATCAGAACGTTTCATCGTACCATAACCGATAGCCACCACTTCGTCCAAGGCCACCGCATCATCATGCATGGTTACGTGAATCGTTTTTTTATCCGCTACCTTCACCGACAGCTTCTTCATACCGACAAAGGAGAATTCGAGAGTCTGCCCTGATTTGGCCGCGATAGAATAGCGTCCTTCCAAATCCGTAACTGTTCCGGTAGATGTTCCTTTCACCATGACGCTGGCACCAATCACCGGTTCGCCTTCCGAATCGGTAACCGTACCTGTCACCCGAGAAACCTGCTGTAATTCTTCTACCACTTCAGATTCCTCTGCTGCCGCCATATCCATAGGATATGCGGAAAGCCCCATCACGCATATTCCTATCAGAAAACTGAGCCAACGCTGAGCAAAACAAAAGAATCGTTGCTTTTCAATGTCATTTTTCATACTATAAAATTTATTATTAATAGATTACGTAAGGTCAATCAAAGAGTCTGTTCATTAAAAGACTTTTTCTGACTGATGCAAACTTACGCAACTTACCATTGAAACGCGTTCGTCCGTGTTACAGAAGCTAGAACGCCCGTTTCTACAGCTATTCTATCCGTTTCATTCAAGTTTCAAAAGGTAACGACATGCCCTTGCACAGGCTTTTCCCGCCCATTTTCCTACTGTTTTTATTCCTTTCCGGCATTTGCGATATAGTCTGTCGGAGACACTCCGTAGAACTTCTTGAAAGCAGTGGAGAAATGGGTATGATTGGTAAATCCGACCGCATAAGCGACCTGGGAAATATTCATTTTCTTGTCCCTAAGCAAGATAGCGGCTTGTTTCAACCGTATATTCCGGATAAATTCACTAGCCGGGATTCCGGTCAGTTCCTTCAATCTCCGGTGAAGCTGCACGCGGCTCAGGCCTACTTGTTCCGCCAGCATTTCCACATTCAGTTCCGAATTATCCAAATGACTGTTCACCACTTTCATCACACGTTCCATCAGAATCTCATCACTGGATTTCATTTCTACGGACTTCACCTTGTCTTCCTGGTCTTGCGCACCGGAGAATTTGCCTTTCAGCAACATACGGTTGGTTATCAGACTGGAAATCATAGTTGCAAGCTCCTCCACTACAAAAGGTTTTGTCAGATAGGCGTCCGCTCCCTTATCCAGTCCCTGAATCCGGTCGGCATGTTCTGTTCTGGAAGTCAGCAGGACAACAGGTATATGACTGGTGTTACCATTGCTTTTCAGTTTCCGGACGAGTGTAAAGCCATCCATCTCAGGCATCACAACATCCGAAACAATCACGTCCGGTTGTTGCTTCAATGCCACTTGTAGCCCTTCGATAGCATTTCTGCACGTCAGCACACGGTATATTCCGCCCAACTCGGCCTGCAGAAACTCACGCACATCTTCATCGTCGTCAACAACCAACACTTTATAGTGGGTCTTGCTTCTGCCGGATTTCTTTTTCCCCGGCTCGTCCATCAGCTCATAAGAAGGAGCCTGCAGAACTATCCGGCTTACCGCCGGACGGTCTGCCATCTCTTCTTTCTTCAGATGACTGTTACCCAAAGGGATACGGATGACAAAGCAACTCCCCTTACGGTCTTTCCGATTGGAAGCCACAATCGTGCCATGATGCAGGTTCACCAATAACCGGCACAAATTAAGCCCGATACCGAAACCTATCGGTGCAGAGGCCAAATCGGCAGAAGCCTGATAGAACCGTTCGAATATCTTTTCCAATTTGCCTTCATCAATTCCCTCTCCGGTATCGAGCACCGTGATTTCCGCATAATTCCGAAGAGCGCCTGTTGCTTTCCTGTCACTCCCGGTTGTCAGCCGAACGGTGATTTCCCCGTTATCAGGAGTATATTTAAAAGCATTGGAAAGGATATTCACCAGTACTTTATCAAAATTATTCCGGTCAATCCACACGGGAAATTCTTTCTGTTCATGTTCAAACGTAAAGTGGATATTGCGTTTACCGGATTGATAGTCAAATGTCTGGAACAGGTCGTCAATGAAGCCAACCAAGTCTGTCTCCGAACAGGAGATACGCATCTGCCCCTTGTCAATTTTCCGTATGTCCAGCAACTGGTTTATCAGGCTTACAATACGATTGGCATTCTTATACATGGAACGCAGCGCCTTTGACGTCGTTTCATCGTAATCCTGCCTCAACAATGATTCCAGCGGACTGATAATCATAGTCATCGGAGAGCGGATTTCATGAGAGATATTAATAAAGAACTTCAATTTTTCTTCATTAATTTCTTCTCTCCGCCTTCTCTTCAACATATAATATATTTGCATGCCTATGGCAATCAACATCAATATATAGCAGATATAGGCAATTGTCGTCCGGTACCAAGGCGGCGCTATATGGATATAGACTTCCTTGACAGGAGTGTATGCCCCGTTTTCACAGGCACGTACCTCCAGAGTATAGTTGCCGGGGGACAAATGACTGTAAGTTATCCGGTTCACTCCCGGCAAAGTGTTATTCCATAACAGGCTTAATTCCTTCAACCGATATTCGTAATGGATATTCTCCGCTTCGCGGAAATCCATTGTCGAGAATTCGAATGTAAACGTGTTGTCTTCATGGGACAGATAGAAATCTCCCGCGTCCATCAATATGCCGTCAATCACGGGATTCCCGCCCGAACGGGTTTGCGCGGTGACGGGACGGTTGTCCAGATACATATTGGTAATCATCACTTCTTTGTCAAATTCCGTAGGCCGAATCATATCAGGAAGGAAGTGAGTGATTCCATAATTACCTCCGAAATAAATATGGTCTTCCTTGTCATGAAAGTAGACACCGCGGGAAAATTCTTTGTCTATCAACCCGTTACCGGTATAATAGTTGACGATTCGATTTTCTCCCGTCTTCACCTGATTGATACCTCTGAATGTGCTACACCAGATATTCCCTTCCTTATCTTCCGCCAAACCGCAAATCACATTATTCGAAAGTCCGTCTTCCGTAGAATAACGTTTGAAAGTTTTCATCAGCCGGTTCCAAACATACAATCCATTGTTAGTTCCTATCCATATATTCCCGTCATGGTCTTCCAGTAATGAGTAGCACACACACTTGTCAAGAATAGAGTCTCCTTCTATTTTCATATAGCGGTCGTTCCGGGCATCATAACAACTTATCCCTTTATAGTTCCCAATCCATATCAGGTCTTTTGAATCACAAAGCAGCACGTTTATCCAACGGTTTTTCATCAGTCCCTTTGTTTCCGGAGCCGTTCCGGCAAGTTCCCAAACTTCTCCCGTAGAAAGCCGGTAACCTTTCATTCCTACCCCGAAGACGGATATATACAGGTTTTTCCGGGAGTCTTCCACGATACTCTTGATACGCTGTCCGGCAAACTGGGGAATAAAACGGGACTGGCCGGTACGGGTATCCAACATAGCCAGTCCATTGTAATAAGTTCCCACCCAAAACGTATGATTGCTGTCTTCAAACATGGACACGACAGTTTGAGGAGTAGCAAAATGAGAGACAACTTCTCCTCTCCCGTCAAATTTGAACAGCCCTCCGCCTTCCAATCCGCCCCAGACAAAGCCTTCGCCATCCCGATATACCAAGGTGACACTGCCACCCTGTTCATTTCCCTTTTCGGACAAGTCCCAAAAACTAAATGACATCGGACGATTGGGAATCATCAACAACCCTTTCTGAAAGCATCCCAGCCACAGATTACGGCTGCGGTCTTCAATCATGGAAACAACTTTAGCCTTACCGACATTGAAAAAAGGGCTATGAAAAGTTTCAACCGGAAATAACATCTGCTTCTCCCGGTCAATATAAAAGACTCCCTTACCATAGGTACTGATATAAACTCTGCCGTTTTTATCAAGTGTCATATCACGTATATCCAACGCTACTCCATCATAACTCTCAACCTGTACAAAACGGTTATCCGCCTCATCCAGTCTCATAACTGTTCCTGCAACCACTATATACAAATTCCCCTCCTTATCTTCTGTAACTACAGAAACCGACTTGGCGGGCAATTCCGGCACTGTATAGACTTTTGCCTGCTTCCGGTCAGGACTGAGACAGACCAGCCCTTCCTTGTCCGTACTTATCCAAATACGGTTAAAACGGTCTTCATAAAGGCGATTGATTGAATAAGTTCCGCATTTCTTGGTCAGTTCATTCAAAGGACGTACTTTCCCATTCTCGACATCTACCGCAAAAATCCCCCGACTGGAAGCTAACAACCAAATCTCCCCAGTACGCAACTGATAGATTTGGGTCACACTGGGAGACAAGTTTCCCTCAAAGGGAACAGTACGGAACGCATCTTTTTCAGGTATGTAATATTGCAACCCATTACTGCACCCCACCCATAAACGGTGGTCTTTATCCACCATCAGGCTACGGATTATGTTATTCAGCAAAGAAGTAGTGTCATTTTCCTGATTCAGATATTGCGTAAACTGTACCCCATCGAATTTATTTAATCCATATTCTGTCCCTACCCAAATAAAGCCACGATTATCCTGGCAGATATTTGTAATCAGGTTACAAGACAACTGCCCGGAATCATAGAAGCGGGTATTCTCCGAAAGAACCTGTCCGCAGATGAGACATAGCACGAATAGCAATCCTGGATGTTTCTTCATAGCAATCTGTTATAATGAGTTCATGTTCACAAATTAGAGAAGTTTTCCCGAATTACACAAATAGAAAAGGATGTTTTTTCTACGTTTCACAAGGCTTGCCACACCAATGTAACAAATAGAAATCCATATGCAACATACAGAATAGAGGTAGTTACATAGGACTATGGAATAGAATCAAATATTTCACAGTTTATAGGATGGATGCCTTACCTTTGCTATCAGAAAAAACAAATCGTGATTAACCATTTTATTAGTAAACCATGAAGAAGATATTTTTGTCATTGTGTCTGTCGGTCATCAGCCTTGCCGCTTTCTCCGCAGACCAATTTATCGTTTTTAAACCGGTGACCAACCACTTTCCGTTAATAACCGAAGGAAAGCCTTGTCCGATAAGAATAGACGCCGACGAGGATAAAGGAGTAAGAATGGCCGTGGACAACCTGATACAAGATGTATCCAACGTATGTGGCATAAAACCTGAAATGGCAACAGGCACAAACAGTAAACGCCAAATCCTGATAGGAACTTATCAGACACCTCTCGTCCGGCAACTATTATCTTCCGGCAAACTAGACAAAAAAGAGTTGGAAGGCAAAAGAGAAAAATATCTTCTGCAAGTAGTCTCCGCTCCTTGCGAAGGGGTAGACGAAGCTCTTGTCATCGCAGGAAGCGACAAGCGGGGAACTATCTATGGAATCTATGAACTGTCCAGACAAATGGGAGTATCGCCCTGGTACTGGTGGGCGGACGTCCCTGTTGCCAAACAGAAGAATGTATATGTAAAACCCGGCATATATACCGACGGTGAACCCAAAGTGGAATACCGGGGTATCTTCCTCAATGACGAATGGCCTTGTCTGGGCAACTGGTCTAAAGAGAAATTCGGTGGATTCAACAGCAAATTTTATAAACATGTTTTCGAATTGGTATTACGTCTGAAGGGTAACTTTATGTGGCCAGCCATGTGGGGAAACGCGTTTTATGATGACGACCCGCAAAATGGGGCGTTGGCCGACACCATGGGTATCGCGATGGGAACTTCCCATCACGAGCCGATGGCACTGGCACAGCAGGACTGGAAACGCCGGGGAGAAGGGGCATGGGATTATAACCATAATGCCAAAGGTCTCCGCGACTTCTGGACATATGGAATGGAACGTGCCAAAAACTGGGAAACAGTTGTCACAATCGGTATGCGTGGCGACGGTGACGAACCGATGAGCGAAGGTTCCAACATTGCCTTATTAGAGAATATAGTAAAAGACCAACGGAAAATTATTGAAAAAGTAACGGGCAAAAAGGCAAAGGAAACCCCGCAGGTATGGGCTCTTTACAAAGAGGTACAGGATTATTATGACAAAGGGATGCGCGTTCCTGACGACGTGACATTATTATTGTGTGACGACAACTGGGGAAATGTCCGCAAACTTCCGGAACTGGATGAGAAACCCCGTTCCGGCGGTTATGGCATGTATTATCACTTCGATTATGTAGGTGCCCCCCGTAATTCCAAATGGATTAATATCAGTCCTATCTCGCGCGTATGGGAGCAAATGAACCTAACTTATGAATATGGCGTACGCAAACTCTGGATTGTAAACGTTGGTGACTTGAAACCGATGGAATATCCCATCACCTTTTTCCTGGACATGGCATGGAATCCCGAGAAATTCAATGCCGATAACTTACAGCAACATGCAGAAGACTTCTGCGCACAACAGTTCGGACAAAAATACGCCAAAGAAGCAGCACGTATTCTTTCTCTTTATACAAAATATAACCGCCGGGTTACTCCCGAAATGCTGACTGCCAAAACTTATAGCTTCAACTACGGAGAATGGGAACGTGTAGTAAACGAATATAATACTTTGGCACTGGATGCGCATAATCTGGGGTTCTTATTACCTGCGGAATACCGGGATGTATACGACCAGCTCATATCTTTCCCCGTGCAGGCTTGTGCCAACTTGTACAATATGTATTATGCCCAAGCCAAGAATCAAAAGTTAGCTGCACAAAAGAATCCGGAAGCAAACGAGTGGGCGGACAAAGTAGCATCCTGCTTCCAACGGGACTCTGTCCTGACAGACTATTATCACAAAGTGATAGCAAATGGCAAATGGAACCATCTTATGAGTCAGACGCATATCGGATATACTTCCTGGAATAATCCGCAAAAACAAATCATGCCCAAAGTAACCCGTATCCCTGAAAGTCCCGTGAAATATGAGTTCAAGGAAACAAACGGATATGTAGCCATGGAAGCGGAGCATTATTCCCGTGCCATAGCGGAAGGGGAAACAAAGTGGAACATTATTCCCGATTTTGGAAAAACACTATCAGGTGTCACCACACTTCCTGTAACAAAGACACCGGAAAAAATGTACCTTGAATACGACATCGAGATGGAAAAAACAGGAAACGTAAGAGTGGAACTATTACTTGCGCCTACCCTTAACTTCAATAATAACAAAGGCTTAAGTTATGCTGTCAGTTTCGATGGTGGCAAAGAACAGGTCATTAATTTCAACGGGCACTATAACGGCGAGCTAGGAAAATGGCAAGCTAATCCGATTATCGAATCCCGATCCATTCATGAACTGAAGAAGAAAGGGAAGCACACTTTACGTATCCGTCCGTTAGACCCGGGAATCGTGATTGAAAAGATTATGATTCATACAGGCGGATTGAAGCCGAGCTATCTGGGAGCTCCGGAAACACTAAAATAATAACAACACAAGTAATCTTATTCCTAAAATATCCATGAAAAAGAACATTTATATCATTTGGTGCCTGTTGCTTTATGCAATAAGCACTCAGGCAGAAGTAAAACTTCCCGGAATCTTTTCGGATCGGATGGTACTGCAGCGTGAAACTCCCATTCCCATTTGGGGATGGGCGGAGCCTAAAGAGACAATTGTAGTTGATTTCAACGGCAAACAATACAAGACACGCGCCTCCAAAACAGGAGAATGGAGTATCAATCTGCCTGAACAAAAGGCAGGCGGCCCTTATGAATTGAAGATAAACCAAACGAGTATACAGGATGTATATGTCGGTGATGTATATCTGTGCAGCGGACAATCCAATATGGAGCTTACCGTGAAACGGGTTATGGACAAGTATAAGGATGAGATAATGTCGTATGAAAACAATCTCATCCGGTATACTAAAACCCAATATGCCTACAACTTCATCGCCCCTCAGGAGAATAGCGAAAACGAGTGGAAAACATGCAACCGGAAAGACGCACTGGATTTTGCAGCCTTGTGTTATTTCTTTGCCAAAGAAATGCAGGCAGAAAAGGAAGTGGCAATCGGTATTATCAACAGCAGTTGGGGCGGGACGAAGATAGCATCCTGGTCTACACGGCAGTCGCTCGAGAAATATGAGAACTTCAAGGAAAAGTTCCGGTCGTCTCAATACTCCAATCCCGATTATCCGGATTCTGTAAAAAACGCTCAACAAGCGCAGGTAAGCCAATGGCATCAACGGCAAGCGGCCGATGACCTTGGTAACAAAGAAAAATGGATACACGAGAGCTTCGACGCTTCGGACTGGGAAGAAATAGATGTATTCAACTCCAATTGGGGCGGCAGCCGGAACAGTCCTCTCAATGGAGTGCATTATTTCCGCCAAAGAATCAACATCCCCGAATCGCTGGCCGGACAAAAAGCAACTTTGCGCGTAGGAACGCTGAAAGATTCGGATGCTACCTATATAAACGGTGTCTGTGTAGGAAGAACGAGTTATCAATATCCGCCACGTATCTATCAAGTTCCGGCAGGTACGCTCCGTGCCGGTGAAAATGAGATTGTCATCCGTCTTGTCAGCAACGCCGGATGTCCGGAGTTTGTAAAGGGAAAGCCTTATCAATTGGAAATAGCCGGCCGGCCACTTCCGTTAGCCGCCATATGGAAACATAAAATGGGGTGTACTATGGAACGTATTCCTTCAACTATCGGATTCCAGAATGAACCAACCGGACTGTACAACAGCATGATACATCCTTTGCGTAACTATGGAATACGGGGCATTATCTGGTATCAGGGAGAATCAGACACAGGGCCTCAAGGCAGCAAGCTCTATGAAAGTCACCTGATTGACCTCATCAACGACTGGCGTACGCAATGGAACAATAAGAATCTGCCTTTCATCATCGTGCAACTTGCCAACTACCAGCAGAGAAGTAAAGTACCTGTAGAAAGCGGCAACGCACGAGTGCGTGAAGCCCAACGCAAGGCGAGTCTTCAGCTAAAGAATGCCGGTCTGGCCACTGCCATTGATTTGGGGGAGAGCAATGATATCCATCCGCTCAACAAGAAAGATTTGGCACACCGCTGTGTACTTCAAATGAACAAACTTGCTTTCGGCAAGAAAAATATCGTAGCAGAAGGGCCTATGGCAGAATCGGCAGAACTGAAAGACGGGCGAATCATTGTCTCCTTCATGCAAGGAACGGGCACCTTGAAACAAGCTGAATCATTGGAAGGCATTGCCGTTGCCGCCAATCTTGGAAAATATAAGTTTGTCAAAGCCTATACCGAAGGCAATACCGTTATAGTCAAATGGGACGGAAAAGGGATACCGGTAAGTATCCGCTATGCATGGGAAAACAATCCCCCTTCTTCCATCTATAACACGGAAGGGCTTCCGGCATCCAGTTTTCAATTGCCCGTTGTTTCTAAAGTGAAATATTCGGTGACAGTAAGGACAGCCCTATAACGTGAATTACAATAAGTTTATGGATATAACATCATTACTCAAGCAGGTTAATCATACGTTATAAGCAGTATCCAAAGCAAGACATAAAACAAAAAGAATCGAGGGGACAGATCGTACATAACGACATATCCCCTCTTATCAAATTAAAGAATCATTTCAACTAAGCTGCCGGATCCGGTGTTTCCCCAGAGCCACCACCTCCCACATTATCATCCTTATCTTCTTCATCGCCACCTTCGTTCAATCCACCTATCAGCATGTTTTTAAACTGTTCGACTGACGCAAACTTCACACCCTGTATCAAGGCACGTGTACGTATACTACCTGCCGGCTGCGTATATTCCGGGGTAAACTGGCAACGTAAGTAAGTGATCTGATTAGGACTTACTTCTTTTGCTGTTTTTGCTCCCTTACCTCTAGTTTGTGTAATCATCGTAAAAGAGCCTAATCCTTCCAACTTCACTGTATAGCTATTTAGCAAATACATGCGCATGGTAGACATTAAATTCCTGATCACATTATGTACATCACCAGCACTCAACGAGGATTTTTCCGCTATTTGCTCAGCCAAAGTCTGCGTCACAATTACATCTTTCATTTTTACCAAACTCAAATGCCACAATTTCTCACCTTCTTTATTTGCGATTCCCGATTGTATCGCTCTGTAAATTAAAGCCATAATCTTTTTATTTTTTAGTTATTACTTGAGACTATTTGTAATCGATTACTTTGCAAAGGTAAATCATCTCCATTTCACAAATGGACGTACATTGCCTCAGATTGTCTTGGATTATGCCAGATTGATTCAGATTAACTCAGATTCATTCGGATTGTCGCAGATTCATTCGGAATGAGTGATTGCAGGACTAAATAATACTTCAAATACACTTCTTATACCTTCAAAACTAAACCTTAAGATTTATCATTGTAAATCCTAAGATTAACATATGTAAATCTTAAGGTTTGCTACTAAGGTATTGTATATCTGCCAATAATTAAACAGGGCGGATATATACAAAAATTGACAGTGACAAGACAGCGGAAATAGCTATGAAGGAATACCCCATTGCCCGATACGCCAATTCTTAATTGAATAAATAGTAATACATAATTACCACCGTTCCAAAAGTTACAGGCACTTCATGGACTCTCCCTAACAAGTATATAAATTACGGAATATCAACATATTACCATGCTTGTTTTTTCTTTTAAAGGAAAGCCCCGTTTCTTTAAAACCAACGGGGTCTTGGTTTAAAAGAAACGACCCGCTCCTTTTAAAGGAGCAAGGTCGTTCTTTCCTTATTGATTTAATCAATAGATTTCACGTGTCAACTTGTAAGAATAATTAAAATTCGAATGTATTATTACCGCACATTCATCACTACTGTTTTAAGTTTATCCTTGTCTGATGTTCCGCCATATAGCAGTTCGTAAGTACCTTCCAGCGGACGCATGATATTCGTTTCCGAGTCGAACCATTCAAAACTTTCATGTGTAAGAGGAATTACGACCTGTTCAGTTTTTCCTGCCGGAATATGAACGCGTTTGAAAGCACGCAAGGTAAAGCGAGGCCCTTCCTTATCGCCCGGACGTTTCAAATAAACCTGAACCACCTCTTCTCCATCACGTTGCCCGACATTACTTACCGGAATAGTCAATACTACATTTTCACCTTTGGCAATTGTGTTCTTGCTTAATTCAGCTTCTTCATAAGTAAAGTCTGTATAACTCAAGCCATGGCCGAACGGGAAAAGCGGTTCTTGCTGCATATAACGATAGGTACGTCCTTTCATTGAGTAATCTTCAAAATCGGGTACTTGAGCAATACTTTTATAGAAAGTTACCGGCAAACGTCCTGCAGGATTATAGTCTCCAAACAGTACATCTACAATAGCCGTTCCACCGGCTTGTCCCGGATACCATGCTTGCAAAATAGCATCACAGATACCTACTTCCGGCACTAATCCCATAGCCGAACCGGAATAATTGATGAAGATAATCTTCTTTCCTGCTTTCTGCAAGGCTTTTAATAAATCGCGCTGAACAGCAGGAAGTTCGATATCCGTACGGTCGCCACCCTTGAATCCAGGGATAGTAACCGGCATTTCCTCTCCTTCCAGACTTGGGGAGATTCCACCGGCAAAGAGAATGATATCAGCATCTTTCACTTTTTCTACGGCTGTGTTCAGGTTGACATTTACTTCTTTGCCTAGGTCAAAATCGAGCGTTGCTCTTTCGTTCCGTTGTTTAAACCGGATTTCGATACGATATTCTTTTCCAGCTTTTGCCTGTAATGTATAGAGATTCGTCGGGTTCTTCACATATGCTTTTTGGGCGACTTGTTCACCGTCGATAGTAAGTACCACTTCGCCATCCAACTGGAAACGGAAATCGACATTACCCGACTTTGATGGACGGAATACTGATTCATAACGAGCAGAAAAATCGGTCAGTTCCACGCCGGGAGCAAACGTGGTAGCTCCTGTTGTTGCAAAATGGAATGGAGTAGAGATTTGGTCGGTAGCAACAACGTCACCTTCCTGATTACAATTGTTCCAATATTCTGCTGCAAAACCGGGTTTTCCATTGATACTGCATTCATCAAACAGGCTTTGAAGTGCTGTCCTGTTGGTACGGTCACAACCCGGTTCGTAAATTATTTGCCCTGCCGGCAGTTTGGCACGTACAGCTTCCAGTAAAGTGACCGTATGTGCAGGTATGCCATTGTAGTTTCCCCATTGCATCACGGAGTCATTGGCATTAGGCCCCATGACAGCTACTTTCAGATTGGTATTCAATGGCAGGATATTGTTTTTATTCTGTAGGAGTACCAATGATTCACGGGCCATACGCAGAGCCAGTGCCTGGTGTTCCTTGCTATTCAATACGGATGAAGGGATTTCAGACCAGGCAGGCGTTTCGTCCATTTCTCCCAGTTCGAAACGTGCAGTCAACAGACGTTTCAGTGAAACATCTATTTGTTTTTCATCAATCAGTCCGGCTTTCACGGCTTCTGTCAGGGAAGCATATTCACCGCCACATTCCAGGTCTGTGCCTGAAATCACAGCGCCTGCCGAAGCATGTTCCTTGTCAGGGTGAGTTCCGTGTGTTCCCGGACGGTAGAAGTCGGAGATTGCTCCGCAGTCGGAGACAACAATACCTTTATATCCCCATTCGTCCCGCAGAATCTGCATCAACAGGCGATTACTGCCACAGCATGGCTCTCCTTCAAAGCGATTGTAGGCACACATTACTTCTTTGACATCCGCTTTCTGCACCAAATCCTTAAAAGCGGGTAAATAGGTTTCCCACAAATCACGAGGATCGATATTCTCCGCATCAAAGCTGTGACGGTTCCATTCCGGTCCGGAATGAACGGCATAATGTTTGGCACAGGCATGGAGTTTGTCATACTTGCCGTCTTCTGTCCCTTGCAGGCCACGGACAACGGCAATTCCCATTTGTCCTGTCAGATACGGGTCTTCACCATACGTCTCCTGACCGCGTCCCCAACGAGGGTCACGGAAGATATTGACATTCGGTGTCCAGAAGGTTAATCCCTGATAACGTTTCAGCAGACCTTCTTCACTGAAGATGCGTGATTTCACGCGGGCTTCGTCGGATGTAGCATTGAAAACCTCATATAATAGCGAATCATTGAAAGAAGCACCCATACCGATAGCCTGGGGAAAAACAGTAGCCAGTCCGGCACGTCCTACGCCGTGCAGTGCTTCGTTCCACCAGTCATACTCTTTGATTCCCAGTCGCGGAATGGCAGGCGATGAATTCTGCATTAATGACACTTTCTCTTCCAATGTCAACCGGGGCAACAAATCTTCAGCCCGTTGTTCTGCTGATAAAGAGATGTCTTGATAAGGTAGTTTTTGAGTACAGGAAAAAAGCAGGCAAAAGCTGCAAAGTCCAAGTGTAAATTTTAGTTTCGTATTCATTCTATTATACTTATAGGTTATCATGTTCTGCGCAAAGTTAACCGATTTCATTTAACAAAACATACTTCCTCGTATCAAAGACTATCATTCACGTTACATTTACGCATAAAAAAAGATGAAAGGTATAAAACCTTTCACCTTTATTATCATCCTTATAGACAGAATCTTAGAATTCCACTAAAATACGGAATACTTTTCCCGGATTGGCTGTCCATTCCTGCATAGCTTCCAAAGCTCCTTCCGGTTTGGCTATCTTCGAGATTAATTCTTCTACCGGGCAGTTACCTTCTTTCATATAATTGATTACCGCGCGGAAGTCTGCCGGTAATGCATTTCTCGAACCACGGATATCCAGTTCTTTCTGTACGAAGAGCTTCGTCTGAAAAGCGACTTCGCTCTTGGCATAGCCGATACAAACCACACGTCCAGTGAATCCGACTTCGTCTACTGCCATCACATAAGTGACCGGACTACCGACCGCTTCAATCACGACATCAGCACCCAATCCTTCCGTTATTTCCTGTATCCGTTCGTGCACATTTTCTGTCTTAGAATTAACCACGTAGGATGCACCTACTTTTTTCGCCAGTTCCAGTTTTTCGTCATCCAAATCGACAGCAATTACCGTTGCTCCGCGCAGGGCGGCACGTACTATCGCTCCTATGCCAATCATACCGCAGCCAATCACCATCACATACTCGTTGTCAATAACCTGGGCACGCGATACGGCATGAAATCCGACACTCATCGGTTCAATCAGCGCACAATCACGGGAAGAGATATTGCCTGCAGGAATTATCTTTGTCCAGGGCAATACGGCATATTCGCACATCACTCCGTTGCGTTGCACGCCTAATGTTTCATTATGTTCACAGGCATTGGCCCGACCATTACGACAGGAAGCACATTTACCGCAATTGGTGTACGGATTCAGCGTCACATTCATTCCTTTCTCGAAACCTGCCGGAACATCCGGGCCGATTTCCTCAATCACCGCCCCTACTTCATGTCCCGGTATCACGGGTAATTTCACCATCGGATTTTTGCCCAGGAACGTGTTCAAGTCTGACCCGCAAAAGCCTACATACTTGATTTTTACTAATACTTCACCGGCTCCAACAGTCGGTCTTTCCAGTTCAACCACCTTCATTTCAAAGGGATTGACAATTTGAACTGCTTTCATTTGATATGTTTGATAATAAGTTTATTAATCGATTACTTTATAGCCTTTCCAACCGTAATAGGCACAGAAGACAAAGCAAATCATCGGCACGCAATATGCCATATAATAGATGTGCTCATTGGCATGCATGAAATAGGCAGTCAACTGCGGGAGACAGGCGTTGCCCACAATCGCCATGACAAGAAATGCAGATCCGCTCTTCGTCTGATTCCCCAATCCTTTCAATGCCAACGAAAACTGCGTAGGATACATGATGGACATAAAGAAAGAAATAGCCAACATTGCGTACAATCCAACCATTCCGCCCCATATCATGACAACTCCGCACAGGAGAATATTCATCAGTGCATAGATTAACAGCATATCCTGCGGACGGAATTTTACCATCAATCCCGTACCTATCCAGCGTCCTAAAAGAAAAGCGAGCATATACAATCCGAAGAAAGTAGTCGCCGTATCTTCGGGTAGTCCGGCATACGTACAACAATATACCAAGAAAAGACTGTTGATAGCCGTCTGTCCGCCATTATAGAAGAACTGCGCAATGACTCCCCAACGCAGATGCGAATGTTTCAGTACTCCAAAATCAATCAGCTTTTCTTTCTTATTGTCAGCCGTCGCTTTATCAGAAGAAACTTCTGCGCCTTCATCTCCAATCTTCGGCAGTTTGGAGAATACAAAGACAACAGCTATGGCGACAAGCAGCAAAGCCAATATCAGGTAGGGAAGTTTCATGGCATCCGTTTCCAGTTGGATATAGGCTTGCCAACCACCCGGATAATCTACCGGGAGAGTTTCGCGCGTATAATGAGTTCCACTAAGGATGAGTTTACTCAGGAACATGGCGGCGATGAAAGCACCGAGCCCATTGAAGGATTGTGCCAGGTTCAGTCGTCGCGGAGCCGTTTCGGGAGCTCCTAAAACCGTGACATACGGATTGGCGGCTGTCTCCAGAAAACACATGCCGGTGGCGATAATGAAGAAGATGCAGAGGTAAGCCCAATACTCCTTCAGGATAGCTGCCGGGAAGAACAGCAGGCCACCGATAGCTGCCAATATCAGTCCGAAGATGATTCCCGCCTTATAGCTATAACGCTTCATAAACATAGCTATGGGAATCGGGAAAATAAAATAGGCCAGCCAATAGGCTGTTTCGGTAAAGGAAGCCTCAAAGGTATTCAGTTCGCAGGTCTTCATTAACTGCCGTATCATCGTAGGAAGCAGATTACTGCTTATCGCCCACAAGAAGAAAAGGCAGGAGACCAAAGCCAGAGGTATTGTATATGTATTTTTTTTCATGGTATAATATTGTTTCACAATGTGGTTATTTTCTCAATCATTCAGACATGTTCTTGATGTAAGGAAGCACGGGAAGGTCTGTAAAGCCATAGAAGTTCCGGGCATTTTCTCCTAGGAAAAGCGCTTTTTCCTTCTCTGACAATTCAGGTGATTTCAGCACAAAGTCATAGGACATTTTGTAAGTGATAGCCGTAATAGTACGCGGATAATCCGAACCCCACATCAGCTTCTCCATTCCTACCAATTCTGCCGCTTCACGAATAGCCCTAACCGCGCCTTTGAACGGATAGAACTCATCATTGAAAAGCCACGTGATTCCTCCGGATTCAATCATTACATTCGGGTGGCGTGCCAACTTTATCTGTTCGAGCCAATCCGGCAACGTGACCATCCCGAAATGTCCGACAGCTATCTTCAGCCGGGGACATTCCTGAATTATCTCTTCCATTTCAGGAACTTGTGTCGCCCCATCCGCCAAATCAATGGAAAGCATCACATTCCGCTCTTCCATATAGTGGAACATCTGCATCATCTCTTGGCTATTCAGCATCACCCTGCCCTCTTTCAGCAACAGACGATGTGCGGGAATCTTGATAGCTTTAAAACCTTTGGCTATAAGTGTTTTTGCCTGTTCCAGAAATCCCGGTTTACGAAACTCACACATTCCGCATACAAAGAAACGATTGGGATAACGGGCAATAACCTCGGCTAAATATTCATTCTGTATGCCATCAATAAATTCCTGTGTAATGACAGCGGCAGACACTTGCGCATAGTCCATATTCGACAGAAAGACTTCCGCACTATTCACTCCGTCTATCATAAAAGGTGGAACCATCTGCCGGATTTCTCCCATAAATAACGAACGGCCGTTTTCAAGCGTTCGGATAGGGAGTCCATCTACGACCGTATCCTGCCGTAACCACAGATGAGCATGTGCATCAATAATTGTGTAGTCCATACGAACGGTTCTGTTTTATGAGTTTGCCCAGCTTACGCGTTTCTGCTCTCCGATAATATCCTGTACTTCCCGAACGAGTTCCCAATCAACCGGTTCCTCGATGAAAACGATATTCTTTTTCACGTTTTCAGGATTAGTCGTACTGAACAAAGTGGTAGCAATACGAGGATTGCTGACAGAGAATTGCATGGCAAGTTTCTCTATCGGATAGTTTTTCGCTTTGCAATGTTCCATTGCTTTGCGACAAGCTTCTACCAGTGGTTTTGGAGCCGGATGCCAAGCGGGAACACCCCGTTCGCTCAATAGTCCCATTGAAAGCGGAGAAGCATTGATTACACCTATTTCTTTAGATTCAAAGTAATCCAGGAAGTCTGCCAGTTTATCATCGCACAGGCAATAATGGCAGAAACTAAGGACAGATTCAACCGTACCTGCCGGGACATGATCTATCACCCATTTCAGATTTTCCAGTTGCAGGTCGGTGATTCCAACATGACCTACGACACCTTTCTCACGCAATTCCACCAAAGCGGGCAGTGTCTCATTAACAACCTGATTCAAATCGGCAAATTCAATATCGTGCACATTTATCAAGTCGATAAAGTCTATGTTCAGACGTTCCATACTCTCATATACACTCTCGGTAGCACGTTTAGCAGAATAATCCCATAAATTCACCCCGTCCTTTCCATAACGTCCTACCTTTGTAGAGAGATAATAACGGTCGCGAGGAAGCTCTTTCAATGCTTTTCCCAGCACGGTTTCTGCTTTATAGTGTCCGTAATAAGGAGAGACATCTATAAAATTCATCCCAGCTTCAACAGCAGTAGCTACTGCCTGGATACCTTCTTTTTCTTTCAAATCATGGAAAACTCCCCCTAAGGAAGAAGCTCCGAAACTAAGAGAGGAAACTTTCATCCCCGTCTTTCCGATTTCATGGTATTGCATACTTTTAGGTTTTAAATAGTTTTGTATGCAGCAAAAATAGGTCAGGAAAGATTGCCGTCGGTCAAAGGAGAGCGTAAAAAGCAACGTAACGGTTTACGTAAAAAATATTGCTTCCAATGCTTTTATTTATCCGGAAATGTGCTTTCTTTGTAAAAGATTCAAAGTCAGAGACCTTTAAATGGAATACCGGAAACATACTTCACTCAAGGATCTTGCCCAAGCATTGGGCGTCTCGATTCCCACTGTATCCAGGGCGCTGAAAGACAGCCCTGAAATCAGTCGTGAGCTTTGTACCAAAGCAAAGGAACTAGCCAAAGAGATGAATTATCGCCCCAACCCTTTTGCCATGAGCCTGCGGAAAAATGCACCACGCATTATCGGTGTGATAGTTCCTGATATTGTTACCCATTTCTTTGCTTCTATCCTGAACGGGATAGAAAACATGGCTATCGCCAACGGATACTTTGTGATTATCACCACATCACACGAATCTTACGAGCACGAAAAGCGGAACATCGAGAATCTGGTCAATATGCGTGTGGAGGGCATTATCGCCTGCCTATCCCAAGAAACTACGGACTACTCTCATTTCTCCGCCTTAAAAGACATCAATATGCCGCTTATCCTATTTGACCGTGTTTGCCTGACAGACCAATTCTCTTCGGTCGTAGCGGACGGGGTGCAATCTGCACAAATGGCTACGCAGCATTTATTGGATAATGGCAGTAAACGGGTAGCCTTTATCGGTGGAGCAAATCACTTGGATATTGTAAAGAAAAGAAAGCATGGCTATCTGGAAGCCTTACGTGATAACCGGATTCCTATCGAGAAAGAGTTAGTTGTCTGCCGGAAGATTGATTATGAAGAAGGCAAGATTGCAACAGAAACATTACTATCCCTTCCCCAGCCACCCGATGCTATCCTTGCGATGAATGACACATTGGCTTTTGCAGCCATGGAAGTTATCAAAAGCCACGGTCTTCGCATACCGGATGATGTTGCCATTATCGGATATACGGATGAACAGCATGCCAATTATGTAGAGCCTAAATTATCAGCCGTGTCTCATCAGACCTATAAAATGGGGGAAGCAGCATGCCAATTATTGATTGAACAGATTAAAGGAGATAAAACTGTCAGACAGGTGATGATTCCGACTCATTTGCAGATTAGAGAGAGTAGTATAAAAAAATAATAGGCGTTATATCTATTACGATACAACACCTATTTACCTTTATTATCTTATATAAGACTATCGTTTTACAATCTTATCTAACTTTACATTATAGACTAATGCAGAATATGCCTGTAAAGATCCATCGCTACCAGTACCAGAACCATAACCACTTTGATATGGAATATATAATGTCCAGAAATCACCTGCTTTCATATGAACCAATGTATAAGACCAGCCGGAAATTACACCATCCAAATTAAACTCTGCCGGAGTATCAAATTTTGTAGGTTCCGTTCCGGTAAAATTCTGTTGAACTACATCTCCATTAAAATAAGACATGCGGTAATATGCACTTACAGTAGATGTGTATACAGGATACTCAGTACCATCCCCCTTTTGTACCTTCTTTACATATATCATTTGCTCATTCGTTTCATCCTCAAAAGCATAAAGTTTTTCCGGATCCGTATCTGGTAAAGCCTTATTCTCAGGACTATTATAAACATTGGCTATTGAGTCGATAAATGCCTCACTACGAGCCTGCCAATTATCATAACGACTTACTTCTTCCGTTTCACTACAAGCAGTAAACGTAAGAGCCAGTAATACTAAGGAGAATAAATAGATCTTTTTACTCATTCGTCAAAGGTTTATTGTAAAGTTTTCAATAGAGAAGTGATGCTTACTCTGTCTGCGATGATATTATTCAGTTCAGAGATAGCGACACGCTCTTGTTGCATGGTATCGCGGTTACGCAATGTCACACAATTATCTTCTAATGTCTGATGGTCGACTGTCACACAGTACGGAGTACCAATAGCATCCTGGCGGCGATAGCGCTTACCGATACTATCTTTTTCATCATATTGGCAATGGAAGTGGAACTTCAAGTTGTCGATGATTTCACGAGCTTTTTCAGGCAGACCATCTTTCTTTACCAACGGCATAACAGCCAGTTTCACCGGTGCCAAGGCAGCAGGTAATTTCAAAACAACACGACTTTCACCATTTTCCAGTTGCTCTTCGCAATAAGATGCGCTCATGATGCTAAGGAACATACGGTCAACACCGATAGAAGTTTCAATTACGTACGGAGTATATGATTCGTTCAGTTCAGGATCGAAGTATTTAATACTCTTTCCGGAGAATTTCTCATGTTGAGACAAGTCGAAGTTAGTACGGGAGTGGATACCTTCCACTTCCTTAAATCCGAACGGCATCAAGAATTCAATATCAGTAGCCGCATTTGCGTAGTGAGCCAATTTATCATGGTCATGATAACGATAGCTGCCATCACCAAAGCCCAGTGCCTTATGCCATTTCAGACGGATTTCTTTCCATTTCTTGAACCATTCAAGTTCAGTTCCCGGCTTTACAAAGAACTGCATTTCCATCTGTTCAAACTCACGCATACGGAAGATGAACTGACGGGCAACAATCTCGTTACGGAAAGCCTTACCAATCTGTGCAATACCAAAAGGTACTTTCATACGACCTGTTTTCTGTACATTCAGGTAGTTTACAAAAATACCCTGAGCAGTTTCCGGACGGAGATAAATCTTCATTGCACCGTCTGAAGTAGAACCCATTTCAGTAGAGAACATCAGGTTGAACTGACGAACTTCCGTCCAGTTCTTAGTACCGGAAATAGGACATACGATCTCTTCATCAACAATGATCTGACGAAGTTCATCCAGATTATTATCATTCAGTGCTTTTGAGAAACGAGTGTGAAGTGCATCACGCTTAGCCTGATGTTCCAACACACGTCCGTTGGTAGAACGGAATTGAGCCTCATCGAATGATTCACCAAACTTCTTGGCGGCTTTTGCTACTTCTTTATTGATTTTATCGTCATATTTAGCCAACTGATCTTCGATCAATACGTCAGCACGATAACGTTTTTTAGAATCCTTATTGTCAATCAAAGGGTCATTGAATGCGTCCACGTGTCCGGAAGCCTTCCAGATGGTAGGGTGCATAAAGATGGCAGAGTCGATACCGACAATGTTTTCGTGCAACAGCACCATGCTGTCCCACCAATATTTTTTAATGTTGTTTTTCAATTCAACGCCCATCTGACCGTAGTCATATACTGCGCCTAGTCCGTCGTAGATATCGCTTGAAGGAAATACGAAGCCGTACTCTTTACAGTGCGATACAAGTTTCTTAAAAACGTCTTCTTGTGCCATTTTCTTTTCTATATCTATTAATTTGAATTACCTTTTTTCGTAAAAAGTGCCACAAAGATAGGCATTTATCTCATAAATAAGACAGGGAGGGTATTAATTTATCTTATTCTTCTGTTTGTTCCTGCTCCTGATCTGCTTTCTTCATCTCTTTAGTCAACATACTTTCGGGCATATAATATTTAAAAGGAATGCGCATACACTTTGTTTTCTTCATGCGGTCACGAAGTGCACTGTTTGCCACAAAATAAACGCGGGATACCGATACTTGTCCCGGTGTCACTTGTTCGGGACGTTCAAAACCAGGACTGGTCAAAGCAGTCTGGAATGTACCCAGCCCATCAATCGTCACAGACTGTCCCATAGAAAGCAAATAGCGGATGGCATCCGCTACTTCCACCAATATGCCTTCAACCTGACCACGGTGGAAACCTCCCCGCAGCTCCACCACTTGGGCTAGTTCTTTGTTCTGTACTCCGCCTCTATCCTGTATTTTACTTGGTACACCATACCATAACTCTTTTCTTTCTCCGGACGTCAAGTCCGCTTTCTTTCTTACTACATAAGGGATTGCCATGTCTTATACTCCTTTCTTGTTTCGTTTATATTTTCATTCTGTACGACACCCGGGTGTCAGCACGTATGACACCCGGATGTCAGACATCACAACACCCGGGTGTCGTACAGCACGAGCCCCGGGTGTCATACATATCTTCTTCGCAACAAAGTTAGACTATTATAGAAAGAAAACAAACTAATATTTATATATTTGTTTCCATAAACTTTAATATACCCGCACACACTATGATAAAAATACTACTGCTGATCGATTATTCCAGTGAATTTGACAGAAAATTGCTCCGCGGACTTGTACAATATTCCAAAGAAAACGGACCTTGGCTTTTCTATCGGCTTCCATCCTATTACAGCGGCATGTATGGAGAAAAAGGTATTCTCAAATGGGCAAAAGAATGGAAAGCTGACGCCATCATCGGACAATGGAACAATGACACCGTCAATCTACTGAAAGAACTGAATATTCCGATTGTATTGCAGAATTATCACCATAGAAGCACTACTTACTCCAATCTGACGGGCGACTACAAAGGAACGGGCAGAATGGCCGCCCAATTCTTCGCCAAGCGGATGTTCCACAACTTTGCTTATTTCGGCATAAACGGAGTTGTCTGGTCTGACGAACGTTGCGAAGGCTTCCGTCAGGAAGTTAAACGGATAGGCGGCAACTTTTATTGTTTCGAATCCGATAAGCATGAAGACGAAATCAGAATAGAAGTAAGCCAATGGCTGCAAGAGCTTCCTAAACCCATAGCGTTGTTCTGCTGCGACGACTCACACGCACTATTCATTTCGGAAACCTGCAAGATAAGTAACATACACATACCGGAAGAAATCTCCCTGTTAGGAGTCGACAATGATGACTTGATCTGCAATATTTCCGATCCTCCCATCTCCTCCATAGAACTGGAAGTAGAAAGAGGAGGATATTCCATAGGCAGGCTCATTCATCAACAAATCAAAAAGGAACATGAAGGGACCTTCAATATCGTCATCAACCCTATCCGCATAGAATTGCGGCAATCCACAGAAAAGCATAATATAAAGGACCCTTACATTCTCGAAGTTGTAAAATACATAGAGAGTCATTACAATTCCGACCTGACCATAGAGTCTTTGCTGGCACAGATTCCGCTCTCACGCAGAAATTTTGAAGTGAAATTCAAAAATGCGATGCATACTTCCATCTATCAGTATATCTTAAACTGCCGGGTCAACCATCTGGCCGATTTACTTCTTACTACAGATCGTTCATTGGCAGACATTGCAACGGAAGCCGGATTCAAAGACTATAATAATATCTCCCGGATTTTCAAAAAGTTCAAAGGATGTTCCCCTTTGGAATATCGGGAGAAAAAAATCACGAACAGATAAAAAATAAATTATTCGTTTTTCGAATATAGCTTTTCGTTTTTAGTACCGGAGGCATTACTAAAGTGGCATATCTTTGTTCGGTAAATGTTAACTCTCAAAGTCAATCAACAACTTATGGAGCAAAAGAAAATCGTGCTATTCATCCTGATCACTCATCTGGCAGCATTTCTAGCAGGATGCAGCGGAAACAAAAATAGCGGAAATAATGACTCCTCTGATCTATGGAATAAGTTATCGAGCTACTTCCGCCCGCCCGCAGAATACGAAAATGTATATGGGAATTTTCGCTCTCCTTTATTATATTATAATGGGGATACAGTCAGAACCGTTGAAGACTGGCAAAGACGACGAACTGAAATCAAGGACAGATGGATGAGCCTGTTAGGACAATGGCCGCCTGTCATTACCGGACAAACATTTGAAATTCTGGATACTCTCCACCGTGAAAACTTCATGCAATACCGTGTCCGCTTCTACTGGACTCCCAACGAACAGACTGAAGGTTATTTGCTGGTTCCGGACAAAGAAGGCAAAAAGCCTGCCGTTATCACTACCTTTTATGAACCCGAAACGGCTATCGGATTGGGTGGAAAACCTTATAGAGACTTTGCATATCAATTGACGAAGAGAGGATTTGTCACATTATCAATAGGAACAACGAAGACCACAGAGAATCAGACATATTCCATTTATTACCCCACCATTGAAAATGCAACTCTCCAACCACTTTCAGCATTAGCTTATGCAGCCGCAAATGCATGGGAAGTATTAGCCAAAGTACAGGACGTCGATTCTACAAGAATAGGCATCACAGGGCATTCCTATGGTGGGAAGTGGGCAATGTTTGCCTCATGCCTATACGAAAAGTTCGCTTGTGCGGCATGGGGAGACCCCGGAATTGTATTCGACGAAACAAAAGAGGGATATATCAATTACTGGGAACCCTGGTATTTGGGATATTATCCGCCACCATGGGAAAGTACATGGAGTAAAAATGGGCATGATTATGCTAAAGGCATTTATCCGAAGCTCCGCAAAGAAGGATATGATTTGCATGAATTGCATGCGCTGATGGCACCTCGCCCATTTCTTGTTTCCGGAGGATACTCTGACGGAACAGACCGGTGGACAGCGCTAAACCATACAATAGCGGTCAACCGGCTCTTAGGATACCGCAATAATGTCGCGATGAGCAACAGAGTCAATCATGACCCAACCCCTGAATCAAACGAAATTATATATGATTTTTTTAAATGGTACTTGTATTCAGCAAATAAATCTACCAAAGAGTAGAAAGATGCGTTTTTTGAATACACTTTTTCGTTTTTTTGCGCAAAAAATCGACTCTGGATGCCTAACTTTGTTCTATCAATTCATCCAAGTAACCTAAATTACTTGATTAAAATGATTAGCCTATGAAAAATATACACTAGAAAACATAAAATGCCCCATCTGCGAATGGGGCAATATTAATGCCATATTAATAAAACTAATCATAAATTATCACCCAATTAATAAATAACGCAATAATAAATTCACAATTAATAAATTAAAAGTGCTAACCCAAAGGAATTAATAAAGCTAGCAGATAATTCCGAGTTAGTAATAAATATTAAACTATTAAAAATTCAATAGGTTAAATATATACTAAAAAGAGTAGAAACTAAAAAAAGTAAACTATGGAAGCGAATAATCGCAGAGATTTCTTAAAGAAAGCCGCATTAGCGGGAGCCTCCGCCCTAATGGCTCCCACACTACTGGCCGCTGAAGGCAAAGATGAAAGTGAATTCGTTCTCTCTCCGAGCAAAAGGACGGACAGCAAATTAATTGTACCGAAAAATAATGGTCTGAAAATCACAGGCACTTTTCTGGATGAAATATCTCACGATATTCCACACCAGAACTGGGGAGAAAAAGAATGGGATCTCGACTTTCAGCACATGAAAAGGATTGGTATCGATACCGTTATTATGATCCGTTCCGGATATCGCAAGTTCATCACTTATCCGTCCAAATATCTATTAGGAAAAGGATGCTATATGCCTTCCGTGGATTTAGTAGATATGTACTTACGACTGGCTGAAAAATATAACATGAAGTTTTATTTTGGACTGTATGACACCGGTCATTATTGGGATACACGTGATATGTCGTGGGAAGTGGAATATAATAAATATGTGATTGACGAAGTATGGAATACTTACGGCGAGAAGTATAAAAGCTTCGGAGGCTGGTATATTAGCACGGAAATCAGCCGCAATACCAAAGGAGCTATCGGCGCATTTCATACAATGGGGAAACAATGTAAAGATGTATCTAATGGGCTCCCTACTTTTATATCCCCTTGGATTGATGGTAAAAAGGCAGTCATGGGAACCGGAAAAATGACAAGAGAGGATGCTGTATCCGTAGAACAACATGAGAGAGAATGGAATGAAATTTTTGATGGCATACACGATGTAGTAGACGCTTGTGCGTTTCAAGACGGACACATCGACTACGACGAACTGGATGCTTTTTTCACTGTAAACAAGAAACTGGCAGACAAATACGGAATGCAATGTTGGACAAACGCGGAAACATTCGACCGCGATATGCCCATCCGGTTCCTGCCGATCAAATTCGACAAACTCCGCATGAAACTGGAAGCGGCAAAACGTGCCGGATATGATAAAGCAATCACTTTTGAGTTTTCTCACTTTTTAAGTCCGCAATCAGCTTATCTGCAGGCAGGACATTTATATGACAGATACAGAGAATACTTTGAAATCAAATAAACTATATGAAAACAACAATTAATCTGGGTTATATCATATTCCTTTCAGTCGTTGCTGCTTTAGGAGGCTTTCTGTTCGGTTATGACACAGCTGTCATATCCGGCACAATAGCTCAGGTGACACATCTGTTTCAGTTGGACACCTTGCAACAAGGATGGTATGTAGGATGCGCATTGATCGGATCGATTGTCGGTGTTCTCTTTTCCGGAATATTGAGCGACAGCATCGGACGTAAAAGAACCATGATACTTTCTGCCATTCTGTTTTCTACATCAGCAATCGGCTGTGCTTTTTGTATTGACTTTAACCAGTTAGTTGTTTATAGAATCATAGGTGGCATCGGGATTGGTGTCGTTTCTATTGTATCTCCTCTTTACATTTCCGAAGTTTCCATCGCACAATTCAGAGGCAGAATGGTCTCCCTGTATCAACTGGCCGTAACTGTAGGTTTTCTAGGAGCTTATCTTGTCAACTACCAGTTATTGGCATATTCAGAGAGTGGAAATCACTTGCCTATAGCTTGGTTAGAAAAAATAGTAGTTACAGAAGTGTGGAGAGGTATGTTAGGCATGGAGACACTCCCAGCCATACTATTCTTTATTATTATCTTTTTCATACCCGAAAGCCCCAGATGGCTGATAGTAAAAGGACAAGAAAGGAAGGCCACTTATATTCTGGAAAAGATTTACAATTCATTTAAAGAAGCTGATTTCCAGCTAAACGAGACAAAATCCGTCCTTGTTTCCGAAACCCGTTCAGAATGGTCTATCCTTCTGAAACCAGGTATTCTGAAAGCAGTTATTATCGGTGTATGTATTGCTATTCTGGGACAGTTTATGGGGGTTAATGCAGTTCTCTACTACGGCCCTTCTATTTTTGAGAATGCCGGTCTTTCAGGAGGAGATTCTCTGTTCTATCAGGTTCTTGTAGGACTTGTGAATACACTGACCACTATCCTGGCACTTCTCATCATTGACAAAGTAGGACGCAAGAAACTGGTATATTATGGGGTATCCGGAATGGTCGTTTCATTGATACTCATTGGCAGTTATTTCCTCTTCGGAAATGCCTGGAATATTTCCAGCCTGTTTCTGTTAGCCTTCTTTCTGTGTTATGTTTTTTGTTGCGCCATTTCCATTTGCGCTGTGATATTCGTACTTCTCTCTGAGATGTACCCTACCAAAGTACGCGGATTAGCAATGTCCATTGCCGGATTCGCTCTTTGGATCGGCACCTATCTGATCGGACAGCTAACCCCCTGGATGCTCCAGAACCTTACTCCAGCCGGAACATTCTTCCTGTTCGCCATCATGTGTGTACCGTATATGCTCATTGTCTGGAAACTCGTACCGGAAACTACCGGGAAGTCTCTGGAAGAGATTGAAAGATACTGGACCCGTTCGGAACGGTAAAATAGACCTTATTAAATAAAAAAACTAACAATTATGGATTTTAAAAAATTAGCAAACCAATACAAAGACGAACTACTGAATAATGTTCTTCCATTCTGGTTAGACCATTCTCAGGATCACGAATTCGGTGGTTATTTCACTTGTCTGGATCGTGAAGGCAACGTATTCGATACAGATAAATTTATTTGGCTACAAGGACGCGAAGTTTGGTTATTCTCAATGCTTTACAATAAAGTTGAGAAAAAACAGGAATGGCTGGATTGCGCTATTCAAGGCGGTGAGTTTCTAAAGAAATACGGACATGATGGAAACTATCATTGGTATTTTTCTTTGGATCGGGCAGGTAATCCTCTGGTAGAACCATACAACATCTTTTCCTATACATTTGCTACAATGGCTTTCGGACAACTCAGCCTGGCTACAGGCAATCAAGAATATGCCGACATTGCAAAGAAAACGTTTGATATTATTCTTTCAAAGGCAGACAACCCGAAAGGGAAATGGAACAAAATCCATCCGGGCACACGTAATCTGAAAAATTTCGCCCTTCCGATGATCCTTTGTAATCTGGCACTTGAAATAGAACACTTGTTGGACAAAGAGTATCTGGAAAAAACAATAGAGACTTGTATCCATGAAGTGATGGAAGTATTCTATCGCCCGGAGCTAGGAGGAATTATTGTTGAAAACATAGGAGTGGACGGCAATCTCGTAGACTGTTTTGAAGGACGGCAAGTGACTCCCGGACACGACATCGAAGCGATGTGGTTTATCATGGATTTAGGAAAACGCCTGAATCGCCCTGATCTAATCGAAAAGGCAAAAAATGTAACCTTGACGATGATTAACTACGGATGGGACAAAGAATATGGTGGCATCTACTATTTTATGGACCGCAAAGGTTGCCCTCCCCAACAACTGGAATGGGACCAAAAACTTTGGTGGGTACACATTGAAACACTTATTTCCCTACTAAAAGGTTACCAATTGACAGGTGACAAACAATGTATGGAGTGGTTCGAGAAAATACATGAGTATGTATGGACGCACTTCAAAGATGCTCAATATCCTGAATGGTTCGGTTACTTAAACCGCCAGGGAGAAGTACTTCTGCCACTTAAAGGAGGCAAATGGAAAGGCTGTTTCCATGTCCCCAGGGGCTTATATCAATGCTGGAAAGTACTAGAAGAATTACAATAAATCTAATACCCAAAAACTTTTTTATTAACCAATTAAATTTTATCTTATGATGGAACAATGCTTTAAGCAAAAAAGTAGTTTCCGAACAATCAGAATCATACTATTCTCATTGTCGATGCTTTTTGCGTATGCCACAAATGGCTATGCCCAGAACATGGTTAGGGGAGTCGTCACAGACGTGACCGGTGATCCGTTGCCAGGAGTCAGCGTCGTTGTCAAAGGTACGACCACAGGTACCACTACCGATATTGACGGTAGATACTCTATCAATGTACCTTCCACAGGTACATTAATCTTCTCATACATTGGTATGGCCAAACATGAAGTTAAAACACAAGGACAAACGACCATCAATGTCAGCTTGTCAGAAGATGTATCAAGTTTGAATGAAGTTGTTGTAGTAGGCTATGGAACTCAAAAGAAAGTCCACTTGACAGGTTCTGTCGCTTCTGCTTCCTCAAAAGAAATATTAAAAACCACAGCAAGTAATATTTCACAAGCCTTGGTCGGGAAATTACCAGGTTTAGTAAGCCAACAATCTACCGGACAGCCTGGAGCTGATGATGTATCTTTCTTAGTACGAGGTTATTCATCTTACAACGGCGCTAGTACCCCATTAGTATTAGTTGATGGAGTAGAACGCGAAATGGCACGCATAGATGCGTCAGATATAGAATCTGTTACTATTTTAAAAGATGCTTCGTCTTGTGCTGTGTATGGTATGAAAGGAGCCAATGGAGTTATATTAATTACAACCAAACAGGGAACAGAAGGTAAGCCTGTAATCACTTATCGAGGCAGTGTTACTTTCAACCATGCGACTAACCTCCCGAAAATGATGAATGGTACACAATACATGCAATACTACAACTTAGCACGGCAACTAGACAATATAGCAAATGGTTTGGAACCTGGCGAGGGATTTTTCACTGATGAAGAGATTGCAGCAACCTACAATGGGGACCCAACAGACGGATATGAAAATACAGACTGGACATCGCCCATATACAAAACTACTATGATGCATCAACATAACCTTTCTGTCAGTGGAGGTACAGATAAAACTAAATACTTTATCAGTGGTGGATTCCTACGCCACAATGGTATCATCAAAGACCATAAAAATCAACGTGGTAACTTCCGGTCCAATATCACAACAGAAATCAATAGAAACCTCAATGTTCAGTTAAATATTGCTGGCAATATACAAGATTACTATCGACCAGGAGGATATACTTATGAAAACCAAAAAGGTTACAATCTCTTCCATTTAATGTTATATTCACTACCTTATGTTCCTCAAGAATATAATGGGTATCCCACCTCCGGTTACCGTCAATCCGGTAGTGCAGCCAATGCTGTATATGGATCAGCTAACTCAGGATTTGAAAAAGCACGTAATGTTCGACTGGAAACATCTGCCAAAATAGAATACTCATTCCCCTTCTTAAAAGGTCTAAAAGCAAGTATGTTTGCAAGTTGGGACTACTATGATGGAGATGGCAAAACATTTACTTATGCCTATGATTTAATGGCATTCACTCCGGCAGATAAAAACAACGCCAACAAAGGGAATGGATATTCACTGGTAAAAAGCGCAAATCTTTCACCAGAAGGAAATATGTATGTAGGGAATAACAAGAGACAAAAGGTAATGCTACGTCCTTCTATCTCTTATAACAACAAAATTGGTTTGCATGATATAGGAGCATTATTTCTTTACGAACAAAAGAAAGAAAACTCAAGTTCATTTTCAGGAAGCCGCAAGGATTTTGATATATTCGACCTTCCTGAATTAAACTTCGGTGATGCCGCAACAGCTATCATTAACGGGTCATCTGGTAAATCTGCATATGCTGGATACGTGGGACGTTTAAATTATGCCTATGACAACAAATATCTTGTAGAAGCTTCTTTCCGCTACGATGGTTCCTACCTTTTCGCTGAAGGTCAGCGATGGGGATTCTTCCCTTCCGTCTCTTTAGGATGGGTTGCCTCTGAAGAAGACTTCTTCAAAGACTTATTTCCCAAAATCGATTACTTTAAACTTAGAGGTTCAGTCGGAATATTAGGAAATGATAATGTAGATCCTTTCTTGTATCGTAAACTATATGAACTAAACGGCAACAATGTAGCTTTCGGAACCAGCCCATCTTCACAAAGTACATTATCCAATAAAGTGGCTTATCCAATGACCGATTTAACATGGGAAAAATGCCGTACAATCAATCTTGGATTTGAAATGAATGCCTGGAATGGTTTATTAGGGGTAGAATTTGATGTATTCTATAAATATACTTATGATATTCTCCAAAACATTACTTCCATCTATCCGGCATCTCTAGGAGGTCATGTACCCACCCGAATGAATGACGGAACTTTCGACAACAAAGGTTTCGAATTAATACTAAAACACCGCAATCAAATTGGTGATTTTAACTATAGCTTAACCGGAAATTTAACATATGCACATAACCGTATATTAAGCAAAAGACAAGCTGACGGTACATTACCTTGGCAAAGCACCTTGGGAAGTTCAATAGGAGATGTATGGGGTTTGAAATCCATGGGCCTATATCAAACTCAAGAAGAACTTGATAATGCTCCCAAACCCATTGGAACAAAACCACGCTTAGGTGACATCCGCTATATGGACATCAATGGGGATGGCCAGATTAATTCACAAGACCAAGTGAAGATTGCACGTAATTCACGTCCTGAACTGATGTTTGCCCTAATGGCCGATGCCAATTATAAAGGATTCGACTTATCTATTCAACTACAGGGAGCTGCCCTTTGCGACAAAATGCTGCAACAAAACTGGTATAATCTAAACGGTGTTACAGACCAAACTCCTTTAACCAAGCCTTTCTACGCAGGAGTAGACAATGCTCCACTTTATTTAGTAGAAAACAGTTGGAGACCTGACAATATTAATGCAGAATATCCACGGCTATCAATAAGTCCTGGAACCAATAACGCCCAGATTTCAGACTACTGGAAAAGAAATGGCGCATACCTACGTTTGAAAAATGTTGTGCTAGGATACACATTCCCTAAACAATGGATGAGTAAACTTGGTGTCGGTAGCCTCAGAATATATGCAAGCGGTCAGAACCTACTAACCTTTACAGAATTTAAATACCTAGATCCTGAAAGTGCCAATGTAATTACCGGCTATTACCCACAACAACGTACTTTCAGTGTAGGTGTTGATGTTTCATTCTAAATAGACTATAAATATGAAAAATATAAAAAAATACATATTAGGCATGGCTACAGCTTTATGTTTATGCCAGTCATGCGACGTATTGGATATTGATCCTACTGGAAATTACAGTGAAACTACCGCTTTTAATTCTATCAAAAATCTAGACTTATATGTAAAAGGTTTTTATAGCATATTCTACGTAAACTCACAATTATACGTAGATGCGAACTGTTTGATGGATGACGGAGCTAGTGATTTGATCAAATATTCATGGTATGGAGTAGATGGAGGTAAAATGAATCGTTTCTTCTATCAAAGTAACTTCGTAACTCCTCAAGGCAATTTCCGTTCTAACTGGAATGATATGTATACTCGTATCCGCCAGTTGAATGAATATTTTTATGACTTAAAAAAATATGGAAACGGATTAAATCCGGAAGAAGTAGCTGCACGTACTGCAGAGGTCCGTTTCATGCGTGCTTTTGCTTATCAAGAATTGGTTATTCGACATGGAGGCGTAATTCTACGCACATCTGAAGAGTATATAGACGGCCCAGAAGAAAGAGCAAAAGCTCGTTCATCGGAAACCGAATGCTGGGATTTCATATTGGAAGAATACAAAAAAGCTGCTAATGATTTACCTGAATCATGGGCAAATAGTGACGCCGGACGTTTAACTAAAGGAGCAGCTTATGGCATGCAAGCACGTGCAGCCTTGTATGCGAAACGCTGGGATAAAGCAATTGAAGCGTGTGAGGAAGTATTAAAACTAGACTATACATTACTTCCCGGCACGAGTTATGAAAGCTATTATAAGATCTTCACATCAGTCAATAACAAAGAACTAATATTGCCCGTATATTACGAAAAAGGACAAAATAAGAAACAACATAATTTTGATACATATTTTTGTCCGCCATTTGACTCTAAGCCATGGACAGGTGGAGCTAATAACGGAGCCGCAGCTACTCCTTCAGATGAATATGCATCATCTTTTGACATTAAAGTTAATGGTGTGTATCAAGCTTTTGACTGGGATAAGCTTAACGTTTATGGAAACAAACCTTTTGATAATCGCGAGCCACGCTTTTACGCTTCTATTTTATATAACGGGGCTTCATGGAAAGGACGCACTCTACAGCTATATGTTGACGGTGATGACGGATATATGGACTTCTCCACAGCTGGACAAGACAATGTTCATAGATCAACTACGGGCTATATCTTTCGCAAATTCATGAGTAATGACCCTGAATACAACTTTACTAATGTCTTAAGTGGCCAATATTGGATAGAAATGCGATTGGCAGAAATATATCTGATCCGTTCAGAAGCATATGCCCGCAAAAATGAATTTGAAAAAGCATATGCTGATTTAAAAACAATTCGTGACCGCGTAGGACTACCCCAATTAGAACAAAAAAATAATTGGAGTGACTACCTAACTGATTTAGCCAAAGAACGTATTTGTGAATTAGGTCTGGAAGGTCATCGTTATTTTGACTTGATCCGTTGGGGGATTGCCGTACAAACGCTTAACCAAAAACGTCTGCATGGTATCAAGATAGAGAAAAAAGGTAATGATTTCGCTTATGAAAAAGTAGAATGTGACACACAAGATCGTTTGTTCCCGGAAAGATATACTATCTTCCCTATTCCTTTTAGCGAGTTGCAAACTAACATTCTTTGCGAACAAAATGATTTGTGGAAATAATATTATTTAAAAAGAAGAATTATGAAAATGAAATATTTATTTCACGGTTTATTAGCTTCAATCCTTCTCATTACTGCATGTCAAGAGCCAGATGATTTGGTAAGAAGCGATAGTGAAAACATTAATATTCTTTCTGTCAAAGGATCTCTAATATCCGATGCAGACAAGCAATATGATGCTGTTGTCGATGAAGCAAATGGTACTATCACAGTACAGGTCCCTTATTACATCTCGGATACTGAAAAAATTCAAGGAGACTTGACTCAAATGAAAGTTACTGCAAACATGCCCACTGGTGCAAGATTCGAGCCTGAAATCTCTGGCATTCATGATTTGGTTGCAGGCTTCCAATCTACATTAATCAAAGAAGATGGAACAAAAATCCTTTACACTTTCAAAGCGATTTATGCAAAATCAAAATCAGCGCTCATTACTAAAATAGTGTTACCGGATATACCAAATCCATTGATCACAATCAAATCGCCTGAGAACGAAGGCGAAAATGGGATTATCGTTATTTATAAAACATCTTCCTCCATTGATGCTGCTATACGTTCGGCACAACTATTTTCCTCACCATGGGCTACTATTGAATCAACAGCTATGGATTCAGAAGGTTATATTGATTTAAGCCAAATGGCAGACATCTATGTTATCGCACAAGATGGAGTTACCAAGCAGAAGTATACTGTCGAAATCCAAACTCCTTCTTTCGTTGCTCCAGGAAAAATCGGCTATAAATCCTTATTATTCGGATTCCAAACAACCCCTGCTGATCCTAGAGGTTTCGTTCCTACAAATAACCGTAGTCTAGCCATAGTTAACAATTATTTGATAGTAAGTAGTACAACCTTAGACTTTGTAGTCCTAAACCGTTATAGTGGTGAACATCTGAAAGATATACAAGTTAATACGACAGGATTGCCTACCGGACTTATCCATGCAATCACACAAGATGATGCCAATCACATGGTAGCCATAACTTTCTGTGCAGCTAATAACCCATGGAGCAAAAATCAGTTATTCGAGATTTATGTTTGGAAAAACGGCATTACCAATCCACCAACAAAAATTATGTCCGAAGATATTCTCACTAGTGATGTTTTTGCTCAGTTCCGTAGTACCAATGCTGGTGTTGCAACTACAGGAACGTGGGATATGGGACGTACCGTATCTATAAAAGGAGACATTACAAACGGAACTGCCATATTAATGTCATTAGCAAATAGTGTAATGAACCGGGTTCTTCGGGTAAAAACAGAAGACGGAAAAGTTATCTCCGTACATGGTTCAGCCAAAGGTCTTTATAGCTGGTACCTGCAAAGTAAACCTATTCCTATGACAACAGAAGACGAATGTGATTATATTATGAGTTCCAACAATGCCCGAAAGAATGTGATCTATACTCCCAAAGAAGGAAGTCAGATAATATTTGATCCTAAAGGTAATTGGTGGGGTGGTAGTCTGATTGGTACAGCATATACTGAATTTAATGGTGTAAAACTAGTGGCTGTCCAAAATTCCAACACAACTTCCAAACCTCAATATTGTCGCCTTTGTATAGGAAATATAACTTCTATGACTACGACGGCAATGGCAGACGCACAAATAATGGATTCACGCTTGGACAATTATGACCCTGCATTCGGACCAACTGGACCCAATGGAAATAACAGTTCTCTAACCGGAATGACTTCATTCTATAATGCAATCGGTGAAAATCCAAACTCAACAGGCGACATAGCTATCGGTCATAGTGCTGACGGTAACTCTATACAAGTTTACATGTTAACTACTGACCATGGTATTATAGCATATGAATTAACGAAGTATAATCTATAATCATTGTTTCAATCAAAAGTCGATAAGCTTTTGGGGCAATATCGACTTTTGATTTCCTAAAATTGGAATTGTTTATCTATATTCCTGTAAATATTATAATTGGTCATGAAAATAAAAGTTGGTCTGATAGGTTTTGGGCGCATGGGACAGTTTTATCTAAAAGAAATGCAAAAAAGCGGTCAATGGGACATTGTATACATCTGTGATGTAAATACAGATGCTCTAGAACTTGCCAAATTATTATCACCCGAATCCAAAACCATCACAGATGAACGTATTGTCTTCACAGATAAGAATGTACAGGTAGTAGGTCTCTTTGCACTCGCTGACTCTCGAAAAAGACAAATCGAGCAAGCTATTCAAAGTGGAAAACATATCATATCAGAGAAACCAGTGTCTGATACCATTGATAAAGAATGGGAAGTAGTAAATCTCACAGAAAAGTATGATCGCTTCTCCACTGTCAATTTATATCTACGCAATTCTTGGTATCACCAGACTATCAAACAGTTTATTGAACAAGATGAAATCGGAGAATTAGCAATTCTTCGTATTTGCCATATGACTCCCGGACTTGTTCCTGGTGAAGGCCACGAATATGAAGGTCCGGCATTCCACGATTGCGGAATGCATTATGTAGATATTGCCCGATGGTATGCTAATAGTGAATACAAAACCTGGCATGCACAAGGAGTCAACATGTGGAACTATAAAGAACCTTGGTGGATACAATGTCATGGGACCTTTCAGAACGGAATAGTATTTGATATTACACAGGGGTTTGTATATGGCCAATTATCAAAAACCCAGACACACAATTCCTATGTTGATATTATTGGTACAAAGGGAATTGTACGCATGACGCATGATTTCCAAACTGCTGTAGTTGATCTTCACGGAGTTCACGAAACACTGCACTTAGAAAGACCATTTGGCGGTAAGAACATAGATGTATTATGCAAATTATTTGCTGATTCCATCAAAACAGGAAAACGTAATCCCCGACTACCATTCATACGAGATTCCGCTATTGCCTCAGAGAATGCATGGCTCTTTCTGAAAGATGCCCACCAGCATGTTCTTCCGGCAATTGGTGAACTACAAACTCTTGAAGAAATCCGTGAACGAAGGAAACACCTGAAAAATGGATACGGATTACTACAGAGTCATAGGTATAATCTTATTAAATAAATACAATAATACTATGTCAGATTTTTCAAGAAGAAAATTCCTAAAAACTGGAGCTACCGCATTAGCCGGTATCACAATAGCTCCTAATTCAATTCTAGGTATGAGCCATGGCCACATCTCACCCAGTGATAAATTAAACATCCTTGGCATTGGAATTGGTGGACGTGGTGCTAGTGCAATCCGCAGCATGTCCAGCCAAAATATTATTGGGCTTTGTGATGTAGACTGGAAATATAGCGGACATGTATTTGATGAATACCCTAAAGCAAAACGTTATTATGATTATCGCAAAATGTTTGATGAATTGGGCAAATCAGCGGACGCTGTAATGATAGCAACCCCTGACCATACCCATGCTCTTATTGCGGCAGAAGCCATCACAATGGGAAAACATATATATTGTGAGAAGCCATTAACACACACCGTATATGAATCACGCCTATTAACCAAACTCGCAGATAAATATAATATTGCTACCCAAATGGGAAACCAAGGCGCTTCAGAAACTGGCGTTCGCAAGATCTGCGAATGGATATGGAACGGAGAAATTGGTGAAATCACTAAAGTAGAAGCATTTACTGATCGTCCTATCTGGCCCCAAGGACTTAGTCGACCAGACAAAGCAGAAAGAGTACCCAAGACATTAAATTGGGATTTGTTCCTCGGTCCTGCTCAGTACCGTGATTATAATCCTATTTATACTCCCTGGAACTGGCGAGGATGGTGGGATTTTGGTACAGGTGCATTAGGTGATATGGCATGTCATGTTCTTCATCCGGTATTTAAAGGATTAAAATTAGGATATCCTACTAAAGTACAAGGTAGTTCTACATTGCTTTTGACAGATTGTGCCCCTAATGCACAAATGGTTAAATTCACATTCCCAGCTCGCGATAATATGCCGAAAGTTGCAATGCCAGAAGTGGAAGTTTATTGGTATGATGGCGGCATGAAACCAATGCGTCCAAAAGTTTTTCCCAAAAACAAAAATTTGAATGTAGATGGTGGAGGTGTCATTTTCCACGGAACAAAAGACACATTGATCTGCGGATGCTACGGAAGAAAGCCTTGGTTACTCTCCGGTAGAGATCCTAAATGTCCACCTGTATTACGTGAAGTTAAAGAAACTCATGAAATGGACTTTGTACGTGCCTGCAAGGAAAATGCCTCAAGCCGTATTCAGACTACTTCTCCCTTCAAAGAAGCAGGACCTTTCAATGAAATGGTAGTAATGGGAGTACTTGCTATCAGACTTCAATCACTAAACCAAGAATTGTTATGGGATGGCCTCAACATGAAATTCACAAACATAGACCCTAATGCTACCATCCAAACAGTCATCAAAGATGGCTTTACGATTAAAGATGGGCATCCAACCTTCAATAAACAATGGACAGACCCAATAAATGCTCAAGCATTTGCTCAGGAATTAATCAAGCATACTTACCGAGATGGATGGAAGTTACCGGATATGCCCCAATAATTAACTATTAAACATTAATTTAGAATCATGAGAAATCAATTTTATCCACTATTTTATAGTCTTATAGCCGGAGTTTTGGTATCTTGCAACGGCAATAAGAAAGTTGCAGTATCACAAGATGACACCTCATCTAACTTCATAACTTTACCGTGTTCCAAATCATTAAAAGCTTCTGAGATTGACAGTATACAATTTCCCATTGACAAAAATGGCTATATCACCCTCTTTGACGGAGAAACATTCAAAGGTTGGCGTGGATATGGCAAAGAACAAGTTCCATCTAAATGGACCATCGAAAATGGTAGTATTAAATTCAATGGGAGTGGTATTGGAGAAGCTCAAAATAATGACGGTGGTGACCTAATCTTCGCACATAAATTTAAAAACTTTGAACTGGAATTAGAATGGAAAATATCCAAAGGCGGTAATTCCGGGATTTTCTACTTAGGACAAGAAATCACATCTAAAGACAAAGATGGAAACGATCGATTAGAAATGCTTTTTATGTCTGCACCCGAATACCAAATATTAGATAATGCAGTTCACCCTGACGCCCAATTAGGCAAAAGCAATAATCGGCAATCAGCTTCTTTATATGACTTAATCCCTGCTATTCCACAAAATGCCAAACCTGCCGGAGAATGGAATAAAGCAAAAATTATGGTATACAAAGGTACGGTTGTTCATGGCCAAAACGATGAAAATGTTCTTGAATATCATCTATGGACACGGGAATGGACAGATTTACTGCAATCCAGTAAGTTTAGCGAGCAGGAACGTCCTTTAGCATTTCAATTATTGAATAATTGTGGAGGTGATAACAGAGAAGGATTCATAGGCTTTCAAGATCATGGTGATGACGTATGGTATCGTAACATTCGCATAAAAATCCTTGATTAATTATTATTAGCAATATCAAGAGAGGATTTCTATTACAAAAATTTATAGTTACCTCTCTTGATACAAAATATAAAACATTTATTTATACTATGCCATCTTTCTTCCAAGAAATACAAGAGCAACTGCATCATTACTTAATTCATATAAGATCCCGGCATATGCTCTGAAAACAGGAGAATTATTGCATTATCACCTTTCATTAATAAGCCTAGAATCGTTGATTATATGTATTTCGCAGTCTGAAAAAAGCTACGAAGTAAACAAACTAATAAAAAAGATACAAAGAGAAAATACAAAAGAAGTCGTAAACCCGGTATTCTGGAGTGATAACTTCATTTCATTGTTCCCTAATGAGACCCGTACCATCACTGCGACAGTATCCATAGAGGATTTACATGGAGAAAAGCCTATAATCATTATTAAATAACTAATAAAACCAAGAAACATGAAACTATTACTTACAACCTTGGCAATAGTCTATCTAAGTTTGTTCATGAGCCTGCAAGCACAAGAACAGGTACGGGTTATTCCCTATCCTGCTGAAGTCACCATGCAAGCAGAAACGTGTAAACTCAAATCGGGTCAAAAAATCCACTATCTGGATGCCAGTTTATATAAAGAAGCAGCATTCCTTGAAAAGAAACTCGCTGATTTAAACTATAAAATGAAAGTAATCCCCAGCAAAAAAGCCGCGAAAGGAATCAACTTATCATTAGACGATAGACTGCAAAACAAAGAAGGCTATCAGCTGATTATCGCCCCCAAACAGGTCCTCATCAAAGGGGGAAGTCCGGCTGGAGTTTTCTATGGCATTCAAACACTATTACAGCAGTTAACCAACGGAGATCTAAGATGTGGAACGATAGAAGACGCCCCACGTTATGAATGGAGAGGATATATGCTTGATGAAGCACGTCACTTTTCTGGCGAAAAAAGGGTAAAACAAATCCTTGACCTGATGGCATATTATAAGATGAATCGCTTCCATTGGCATCTGACAGACGCACAAGGATGGAGAATCGAAATTAAACAATACCCTAAACTGGCAACTATAGGAGGAGAAGGTTGCCATAGTGATCCGGATACACCGGCACAATATTATACACAAGAGCAGATCCGTGATATCATAGCATATGCCAAAGAACGTCATATTGAAATTATACCCGAAATAGACATGCCCGGACATGCCACAGCAGCCAATAAAGCTTACCCGGAATACTCAGGCGGAGGAACGGAAGAACATCCGGAATTCACTTTTAACGTTGGCAAAGAAGAAACTTATACTTATCTGACTAATATACTAAAAGAAATAGCTGCCTTATTCCCTTCTCCATATTTACATATCGGAGGCGACGAAGTAGCTTACGGAATCAAGGCATGGGAAACAGACCCACATGTACAAGCACTATTGAAACGCGAAGGGTTACAAACTGTAAAGGAAGCAGAACGCTACTTTATGCATAGAATGACAGATGTAGTAAACTCACTAGGTAAAACTTTAGTCGGTTGGGATGAACTTCTCGACTTGAATGTAAAGCAAGATAATACTATCATTATGTGGTGGAGGCATGATAAACCCGATTACCTGCGCAAATCACTGACCAAAGGATATTCGACTATCATGTGTCCGCGCAAACCGCTTTATTTTGACTTCGTACAATATAAAGACCACAAATGGGGACGAATCTGGGACGGATTCTGCCCAATAGAAGATGTATATGCTTTCCCCGACAAATGGTTTGCCGAATGGGGAGTGTCAGCCTCTGACCTCTCACATGTCAAAGGCATACAGGCCAATACATGGACGGAACTAATGCATACTAAAGATCGGGTAGATTTCATGATCTTTCCCCGCCTCTGCGCACTGGCAGAATCAGCTTGGTCCGCACCGACAGTCAAAGACTACGACAAGTTCCTGTCACGTATGGAAGATGCATTCACCTTATTTGATAAGCTGAATATTTATTACTTTGATTATCGTAATCCTCAGCACCATCCGGAACCGGCTGGTCCTGTCATCAAAAAGAAAGAAAAAATACAAATGGATTTCCGTGACTAAAAAAAGAAATGCTACATGAAGATTCTTATCTACTTTTTAATAATTGTACTGTGGAGCATCAATATGGAGGCAAAAGTCAAATTGCCTCCACTACTTAGTGACAATATGGTCTTACAGCAAAAAAGCAATGTACGAATCTGGGGAAAAGCGACTCCAAATTCTACTGTTGTAGTAACTCCTTCATGGGCAAATAAGGAAGTCAAAACCCATGCTGACGAAAAGGGGTGTTGGGAATTACAGATCACAACGCCTGCTGCCAGTTTCGAAGAATATACATTAACACTGACGGATGGAGAGCAATCTGTCACTTTGCAGCACCTCCTGATCGGAGAAGTCTGGTTATGTGCCGGACAATCAAATATGGTAATGCCTTTGAACGGATTTGATTATTGTCCCATAAGCGACTCCAATAATGTCATAGCAGATGCTCCCAATCATCCGGGAATACGAATGGTAACCATAAAGCCGACAGTAAAACTATCTCCGCAGGAGTATGCAGAAGGAAGCTGGCAGCAACCAACTACGGAAAATGCTCCGAAGTTTAGTGCAGCCGCCTATCATTATGCATTAACTTTACAACGGACCTTGCAGATTCCTATAGGAGTTATCACCTGTGCATGGGGAGGCTCAAGAGTAGAAGGTTGGCTACCTAAGGAAATACTACAAACCTACAAGGATGAAGACCTGACTTTAATAGGAAGTGACAAGACACCAGTCTATTTACAATCGATGTTAATGTATAATGGAATTTTATACCCCTGTCACAAATATACAATAAAAGGTTTTATCTGGTATCAAGGAGAAAGTAATGTAAGAAGTAGCAGAACATACGCCGAACGCCTAGCTACGATGGTAAAACATTGGCGATCAATATGGAAACAAGGAGACCTGCCTTTCTACTATGTTGAGACAGTCCCATTTGCCTGTGAATATAAAGAAGATGGCTACATAGGAGCATTATTGCGGGAAGCTCAACAAAAGGCGCTTTCACTCATTCCCAATAGTGGTATGATCGGAACAAACGACTTAGTAGAGACATACGAAGCTCCTCAAGTGCATCCTCACAATAAAAAAGGGATTGGAGAACGCCTCGCATATATGTCCTTGAATAAGACATACGGATATCAGGGAATAGAATCCGAATATCCATCTTATAAAAGCATGAAAATCAACGGAGAGACAATTGAAATCTCCTTTTCCCATGCAGAAAAAGGATTAAGCCCCTGGATGAATATCTCCGGATTTGAGATTGCAGGTTCAGATAAAGTCTTTTATCCGGCAGAGGCCTCTTTAAATCAGAAGGATCATACAGTAATTGTCAAATCCCCAACAGTCAAATCTCCCGTTGCCGTTCGTTACTGTTTTCGGAATTTCCTGAAAGGAAATCTGATTAATACACGCAATCTGCCGGTCAGACCATTTCGCACAGATAAGTGGTAATAAAAACATAAAATAAATGATGAAAAGAATATATTATACATATCCGGTTTTATTAGTCTGGCTTGTGTCGACATTGTTGCCACAATTTTGTATAGCTATGCCTAATGAACAGAAAGAAAACAATGATGTGGTCATAGAGAACGCGGAAATGCGTCTAATTATTAGCAATGACGGAAAAGCACGCAGCCTGATACACAAAGCTACGGGAGAGGAATGTCTGATAACAAATGCAGATGTACCTTTATGCGCTATTACCCAATACCGTCCTTACGATAATGAAAACTTCCTAATGTTTCCTGCAAAGCCACGCACCTTCCCAGCCAATAAAATTGAACGTAACGGAAATGAATTACGTATAGAATTTCAGGATACCTATGACATTGCCATCATAGAGTTAAATATCACAGATTATTATATAGGTTTCACTCTGAAGCAAATTGATTATCGTATCGAAGATTTTGGGGTAAAACGCAAAACTGAAATAGATGAAATCTCATTATTACAATTACCAGTACGTAAACGTGAGAACTTTGGTGAGTGGCTGAATGTATCATGGGATGAACAGACAGCCATATGCCTGCTAGGCACCCATCCGACCACCTATATCGATGCTTTTGCAAACAAGGAATATACTACGATGTATGCAGGACTTGATTTTCAAGTGAAACTTTTCAATTCCGGTGCAGCACTGATTACTACTTCAAAAGAAAAACTGCTAACCTGTATTGATAAAGTAGAACGTGACTATCATATGCCTTTAGGAGTAGAAAGTCGCCAACGTAAAGAATATCAGTACTCCTATTATGAGCTACGTGATGTCACGACTAAAAATATAGATGAACATATTGCATATGCTCAAAAAGGTGGTTTCAAATCCATTGTCGTCTATTATGTTGATTTCGCCAAAGCTTGCGGACATTATGAATGGAGAAAAGAATATCCGAATGGAATGAAAGATTTACAGGAAATCACTAATAAAATCAAAGCAGCAGGCATGATACCCGGCATTCATATTCATTATTCCAAAGTAGCAGTGAATGACCCATATATCAACAACGGCATACCGGACTCCCGCACCAACCATGTACGCGAATTTATTCTCTCGGAACCATTAGATGATTCAAGTACTATCATCACTATAGAAGGTAATCCGGAAGGCGTACGTATGGAGAAAGGACGACGTCTCCTGCAAATTGACAACGAGCTTGTCACTTATGAAAACTATACCACCGAGCCTCCATATCAATTTACGGGATGTGTACGGGGAGTATTTAACTCAAAAGCAGCCTCCCATGCCAAAGGACAACATTTCAGGCTATTGGATGTAGATGACTGGCCCCTGTTTATCCGTGTCAACCAAAATACAGGAATCCAAAAAGAGATTGCCGAACGTTTAGGAAAAATCTACCACGAAGCAGGCTTTCGTTTTGTCTATTTTGATGGTGCGGAAGATGTACCGATGCCTTATTGGTATAATGTCTCCCGCTCTCAGATGATAGTATACAACGAAATGAAACCAACTCCATTATTTGCAGAAGGAGCATTGAAATCACATTATGGATGGCATATTTTAAGTCGTGGGAATGCTTTCGATATATTTCCTCCGGAACGTATCCGTCCGGCAATGAAGAAGTATACACTTCGATGCGCTGAACAGATAGCCAAAGATTTTACTTCTGTCAATTTCGGGTGGGTGAATTACTTGGCTCCCAACGACAAGACAATAGGCATGCAACCAGACATGTATGAATATATTTGCAGCAAAGCTGTCGCATGGAATTCTCCCATATCATTAGTTGGCAATTTAAAAGAGTTACAGAATCATCCTCGTACGGAAGATAACCTGAGAGTTATCAAAATGTGGGAAGAAGCAAAACTTCAAGGTGTCCTGACAGACAAACAGAAAGAATTACTCAAAAATCCCGAACAAGAATATCTTCTGATGAAAGATAAAAAAGGAAATTATCAGTTATACCCCTATCGTCAAATAACCAATGATGACGAAAAGCCAATCCGGGCATTCATTTTCCAGAAAGCAGGAAAGACTTGTATCATTTATTGGCATATGAACGGTACAGGGCAACTCACTCTCGATATAGAAAAGAACAAGCTGTCTTTGATGTATGAGAGTGGTAAAAGAATACCTATCCAGTCAGCAGGAAGCAAAAGTATCCTCCCCGCAGCAGGGCGTCTCATATTGGAAACCGCTCTTCCACAGGAGGAAGTAATAAAATTATTCAGAAAAAGTATCGAATTTATTAAATAGAAATTATTCATCCTAATCTTTTGTATATGAGAAATATGATAACCGGTATTATTAGCATATTATGCTATCTACAATGTTTTGGAACTTTATCAGCCTCAGTGACTGCTAAAAATGAAAATGAAAACTTTGTATTAAAAAACAAGAATGTTGAATTAGTGTTTGCCAACGGAAAAGAATTCTTATTCAAGGAATTCCGCATGGATGGCATGAACATATTGCCTGTAAATGGAAGTACAACGCATCCGTGGCAACTAATCTACCGGGGTCCCAACGGAGAGAACCCGACCTTAATGCCCCGATGGGGCGAATATAAAGGAGGCGAGATACAAAAAACTCAAGATGCCTCAACATTAATATTCACCTGGCAAATGGTAATAGATGCAGGACCGACGTGTCCGGTACGCATATTAGTCACATTAGGTAAAGATGCCGAACTACCGGAATGGCGCATTGAAGCAGAAATGCCGGAAGGATGGGTGATCACAGAATCTGAATTTCCCCGTATTACTGTAAACAGACCAGAAGGAGCAAAAGGAATTCTTCCTGTCGGATTCGGAACCGAATACACAATCGGTAATGAAGGACAACTGCAATCACGTTATCCTTCGTGTACAGGCACAATGCAGTTAGTGCTGATGCATCATAAAGGAGGCACAGTCTACTTTGCCGCACAAGACAAAGGGGGATCTGGCAAAGTATTCAGAATGAAAAGTGAAGGAAAAAGTCTTGTATTTATTCAGAACGTGACAACATCCTATGCCTGGACTCAAAACAAGAAGTTCAGCATTCCTTGGGAAACAGTGATGGGATTTACCAAAAAGGGATGGCAGGACGCTGCAGTACAATGGTATCGTCCATTTACTTTCGAAACACTGTGGGGTGCAAAAACTATTTCAGAACGTCCTATAGCAGAATGGATCAAAAACGCTGATATATGGCTACGTCCGGGAGAAGTAAATGCTGAAACAATGGAAGCAGTACGTAAAGCGATGAAATACTATGGAAAAGGAGTCGGATTGCATTGGTATTATTGGCATAATCATCGTTTCGATACTAAATATCCGGAATACTTTCCCGAAAAAGCAGGATTCAAAGAAATGATTAAAGAGACACAGGAACTTGGAGGATTTATTACTCCATATATTAACGGTCGTCTATGGGATCCAGCAACAGACAGCTATAAAACGCTTAATGGTAAAGATGCCTCTTGTCGCAAAGCTGATGGTACATTATATACAGAAGTATATAGCTCAAAGGTATTAAATACCGTAACCTGCCCATCCTCTTATATTTGGAGAGATGTTCTGAAAGGAGCCAACAAACAGATATTAACTGAACTAAAAACGAACGGTGTATATATGGATCAGATAGGTTGCGCCAACAGCGAACCCTGCTATGCAACCAACCACGGACATGCACCTGGCGGTGGTGACTGGTGGCCTTTTGCCTACCGCAGTTTACTCACCGAAATGCGTACAAATCTATACAAAGAGAACCAAGCCATGACAACAGAAGAAAATGCAGAGTGCTATATTGACCTGTTTGACATGATGTTAGTCGTCAATTCTCCGCACAACAGCTATACAAAAATGGTTCCGTTGTTCCCGCTCATTTATTCTGACCGTTGCATCTATAGCGGATACACCTACATCCCTTGGCGTATCACAGACGGTTCTTTGAATTTCATGAGCATGCGTAGTCTGTTATGGGGTTCTCAGTTAGGATGGGTAGAGCCCAGTCTGTTGATGCGCCCAGACGCTAAAAGGGAAGCTAAATTTCTGAAAAATCTGACAGATTTCCGCCGTCAACAACATGATTTATTCTTGGGAGGCCGTTTTATACAGGAAATAATTCCAACAGGTGATAACCCAACGCAAGAGATACCCAACTATGAAATAACTCCGGTAGTATTAGCGGCAGAATGGGCTAGTGTATCAGGCGAACACGTATACCTTATAGTAAATATGAGTGAACAAGAACACAAGGTTACACTGCCTAATAAAAAACAAATAACCGTCAAAGCACTTGATGCGATCAGAATCAGCAAATAAACAGTCTTTGTAATCAAACAATAAATAGTACAGTAAAATGAAACAGATTATATTTATAGCAATATTATTAACATGTGCCTTCGGAGCCTGCTCAAGTGACAATGACGGCGACGAACAGTCTGCAAGCGTACAAGCACCTTCAGACATAACCATAGAAAGAATGGGAAAAACCAAAGTATTACTACGTTGGAAAGACAATAGTAATAATGAAACCGGATTCAGCATCTTATTAAGAAAAGCAGATACCAGTGAAAATATAGAAATAGCCAAGGTATCCGCAAATGTCACAGAATATACAATCGAAAATGGTCTGGAAGAAGGAAACATATACTATTTCGGAGTAAGAGCATTCTCGGCTACGAATACTTCACGTGCCATTTACGAGCTCTATCGGTTGGTAGCCCTCGGTGACGAGCCAAGCATCGCAATCATAGGAAGTATCAAAGCAAACTCAACTTGTATCAGTTCCTCTTATCAAGTGACAAACATAGCTGGACAAACCAACGTAAAATATGGTTTATGCTGGAGTACCGAAAACACACCCACTATCAATGATCAAAAGCAAAACGGACCGGAAGTTGCTGAAGACGGAAAAGTATTTCAAGTGATTCCGAATACCTTACTCGACTATGGCAAATCCTATAAAGTACGTGCCTTCCTGACAACCTCTACCGGTACTTATTACAGTGCAGAGTCGACTGTTTCCTTGGAAACAGAGCCACAAGCGATCCAATTGACATGGAATAAACTGACCAAGTCTACATTACCGGCAGAAATCGAACTGTACGAAACCACCAGTAACTTAAATGGTAGTAATTTCCATGCATGGTACGCCATTGGTGATCTCTCTACCGGTAAGGTAGAAGTACGTGTCCACATACCATCTTCTCCCGCAACCATCGACACGCAATCTGCATCATTCAATGGAGACTGTTATTTATTGGTCAATGGAGGATATTTCTATAATGGCAACCATACAGGAATAGCTGTTATCAATTCCATAAAATCGGGCTCTGTTTCAGCCGTTCGGGGGTCACTAAAACCTGGCGATACAGAATACAACAGTATGTATAATGTGACAAGAGGAACATTCGGCGTAGATGCTTCAGGTAAGCCGAATGTTGTTTGGACAGGTACGGATGCTTCCAACAATGTTTTCTATTTCGACCGTCCTTTGCCGTCTGTCAAAGGAGAAAATAAATACGGAATTGTCACTAATGAAAACCCGACTACCGCAATTAATTGGAGTCCTAAATATGCTTTGAGTGCAGGGCCTGTATTACTGAAAGACAAAAAAATCCCATTCGATTTTACAGAGACATCAAAGGGCACAGATTACTATCTCAGTAACTATGAAATCATTCCGTATGACATTTTCGGAGCGAATGTAACCCCTGACCGTACGGCAATCGGTTATCGTGAAGATGGGAAAGTGGTCATATTCATTTGTGACGGACGTATTACCGCCAGTGGTGGAGCTACTTTAACAGAACTGGCACAAATAATGAAAGGATTAGGCTGTGTAGGAGCTATTAATCTTGACGGCGGAGGTTCTACCGGAATGGTTGTAGGAGACGAACACTTGAATGACATGACCGGAGGAAACCGGGCAGTCGTTTCTACAATTGGATTCTTCAAGAAAAATTAGCCCAATCCGGATATTCATAAAAGCTATAGCAATATACATAGTAAGTTTCTTTTTATGTATATTGCATTGCTTTTATAAACAACCATTTATTATGAAAAGACATATCATCATTTTGCTCATTACATTCTTGTGTTTACCGGAATATCTGGAAGCTCAATTAAAATATTATGATGCTGCCAAGTTTCCATTGTATGGTAAAGCCACAAAGAATACAGAAAATCGCTACGAACGATTGCCGGATTCATTAAAGCATGTCTCTCGTAAACCGGTATGGAATTTAAGCAGAAACTCCGCAGGATTAGCAATCAGATTTTGCTCCAATTCAACAACAATAGCCACCAAATGGGAGAATTTGAATAATAACCTGATGAATCATATGACACCTACCGGTACTAAAGGACTCGATCTATACACATGGGTAGACGGAGCATGGAGATTTGTGAATAGTGGGCGCCCCACCGGAAAAGTGAATCAAGCTACAATTATAGCAAATATGGAACCGGTCGAGCGAGAATATATGCTATATTTACCTCTTTATGATGGAGTAATTTCATTGTCCATCGGAATAGACGCAGAAGCATCTATATCAGTACCTCGAACGGCAATTCCAGTACGGACTAAACCAATCGTTTTTTATGGAACAAGCATTCTTCAAGGTGGCTGTGCCAATCGTCCTGGGATGGCACATACCAATATTATTTCCCGCCGTCTCAATCGAGAAATCGTCAATTTGGGATTCAGTGGAAATGCACTTTTAGACTACGAAATAGCCGAAGTAATGTCCTCAGTAGATGCAGGAGTGTATGTACTAGACTTCGTCCCTAATGCTTCCTCCGATCAGATATATGAGAAGATGGAAACCTTCTATCGCATACTTCGGGATAAGCATCCACGCACTCCGATTATATTTATTGAGGACCCCGTATTCACTCATGCTCTGTTCGACAAGAAAATAGCTATCGAAATAAACAAAAAGAATAAAGCCGTCAACAGTGTCTTCAAATCTCTAAAAACAAAAGGTGAAAAGAATATATACATAATTTCTTCCGAAAAGATGCTTGGAGAAGATGGAGAAGCAACAGTAGACGGTATTCATTTCACAGACTTAGGAATGATGAGATATGCAGACCTTGTTTGTCCGGTTATAAAGAAAGTATTAAAAAAATAATTTACTATGCAGTACATTAAGCAGATAATGTTATTGGTTATACTAACGATTAGTTGGAAATGCCAGGCAGAAGAAGTAAAAGAAATTTGGCTGGACGAGTTAGGCGAAAGTTCTTATTACATACAGGATTGGGGACTCCCCCGAATCAACAAAGCAGTCACTATGACGCCATTGACTGTGAAAGGCATCGTCTATGAACGCGGCATAGGAACTCATGCAATCAGCCGTATGCTCTTTGATATCGGAAAAAAAGCCAAGACGCTTTCCGGATTAGCAGGTGCAGATGACAATACCCCATTTGCTTGTAATCTTCAGTTCAAGATATTAGGAGATCGGAAAGAACTATGGAGAAGCGGAATTATGAGAAAAGGAGATCCTGCCAAACCTTTCAATATCGATTTATCAGGAATAGACAAAGTTTTATTATTGGTAGAGGAATGCGGAGATGGAATGATGTACGACCGCGCTGATTGGCTGAATGTCAAATTCACAACTCTCGGTGACGTACAGCCCATTCCTGTATGGCCCAAGCCCATTGCCAAAGAAAAATACATATTGACTCCACAAAGTCCGGACGCTCCACAAATCAATAACCCACTGACTTATGGCGCTCGTCCCGGCAATCCTTTTCTCATGCCAATTATGGTTAGCGGCAAACGACCTATGACCTATAAAGCCAAAGGACTTCCGAAAGGATTAAAGTTAAACCGGAAAACAGGACTCATCACCGGAAGCACGAATACAAATGGTAACTTTAAGGTCCGCCTACAAGCGACAAATGAGAAAGGAACAGATGAAAAGGAGATCACACTGAAAATAGGTAGCGAGATTATGCTTACTCCTCCTATGGGCTGGAATAGCTGGAACTGCTGGCGATTTGCAGCTGATGACCAAAAGGTACGTGATGCTGCCCGAATCATGCACGAAAAGCTTCAGGCCTACGGATGGACTTATGTGAACATAGATGACGGATGGGAAGCCGATGAACGTACACCCGAAGGTGAACTCCCGGCTAACGAAAAATTTCCGGACTTTAAGACACTTACTGACTACATTCACTCGTTAGGGCTGAAATTCGGAATCTACTCTTCACCAGGTTGGACGACCTGCGGCAGGCATATAGGCAGCTGTCAGCACGAATTGACAGATGCAAAAACTTGGGAAAAGTGGGGAGTAGACTATTTGAAATACGATTATTGCGGTTATGCTGCCATTGAGAAGAACTCGGAAGAGAAAACGATTCAAGAACCATTTATCGTCATGCGCAACGCTTTAGATCAGATAAAACGGGATATCGTATATTGTGTCGGATACGGAGCTCCCAATGTATGGAACTGGGGAGCGGAAGCCGGAGGTAATTTGTGGCGAACAACCCGTGATATCAACGACCAATGGAATATTGTAATGGCAATCGGATGTTTCCAGGATGTTTGCGCATACGTATCAGCACCTGGAAAATATAACGATCCGGATATGTTGGTAGTAGGCAAATTAGGACCGGGATGGGGTGCAAAATCCCACGATTCGGACTTAACCGCTGACGAACAATATGCACATATCTCCCTATGGTCCATCCTTTCCGCCCCATTATTGCTTGGTTGTGACATGACTGCCATAGACGATTTCACGTTAGGTCTTCTGACCAATCCGGAAGTGATTGCAGTCAATCAGGACCCACTGGTAGCCCCTGCTACTAAGCTCACAGTTCCCAACGGACAAATATGGTATAAAAAGTTATACGATGGTTCCTATGCACTCGGCTTCTTCCAGATGGATCCCTACTTCATTTTATGGGATCAGGATAAAGCAGTAAATATCCAGCAACAAAAATATAACTTTAACTTTGCCCTTAATCAGTTGGGCATCCAAGGTAAAGTCAAAATCAGAGACTTATGGAGACAAAAAAACTTAGGAATATTCAGTGGTAGTTATGAAACTTCCATCCCCTACCACGGTGTCTCCCTAATTAAAATAACACCTATAAAATAAAAGCAAATATGAAACGTATTCTATTTATTCTCTTTCTCTGTTGTATAGGTAGTGGTCTTGCTGCTTGCCAAGACGAAGACCACACGGTCCCTACCCTCCCATCCGGGAATGATCCGGAAATAAACGATCCAGTCGTAGAATTCTATGATTGGGAAAAGAACCGCACCGAGTTACTGACATCTACAGATATGGTGTTACTTTATGGCGGAGGACATCATCGCACTCCCTATACATGGGATAAAGAACGTGTAAGTTCTTATATCAGATATGTAGATACCGACAATCAATCCCACTGGCTATTCGACAGCTTCCTCTTTTTGGAAATTATGGACACAGGTACAGGAGGCGCTAATAAAATGTTCGCCAAAGGGTACAATCTGGAATCAGCCAATCAAGCAGACTGGACGAAACTTATAGACTATTACTTCCAATCTGAAACAGGAATCGGAGCATTAGATGCATCAGTCAAAGAGGCCTCTGCCATTTTGGGAACCCCACGGCAGAAACGTCAGATTGTGATCAGTATACCAGAGCCCATTGTCTACCAACACCCGGAACAAGCATCCTCATCAACCAAGTATTGGGGGAAAATTGATAACCAGACGCTTGACTTTTCCAACTCTGCCGACCGAATTAAAGCCTGCAAATGGTATATCGATCAGGTACGTGCCAAGTTCAATGAAAAGAACTATCAACATGTAGAATTAGCGGGATTTTATTGGCTTGCCGAGAAAGCGACCGACACCCGTGACATTTTAAATGCGGTTGCCATCTACCTGAATAAACTAAAATATAGTTTCAACTGGATCCCCTATTATGGAGCAGATGGATATAATCAGTGGAAATCACTAGGATTTAATTATGCTTATTTCCAGCCTAATTATTTCTTCAACGAATCCGTCCCCGATTCTCGTCTGGAAGATGCCTGCCAGAAAGCACTCACGTATGATATGCACATGGAACTGGAATTTGATGACAATGCTCTGAATAGCAGAGGAAAGGCTTATCGTTTGAAAAACTATATGAGTGCATTCAAGAAACATGGCATATGGGAGAAAAAACGCCTTGCCTATTATCAGGGAAGTGCATCCCTACTTACACTAAAAAAATCAGGGAACGCAGCCGATACCCAACTCTATCATGAGTTCTGCAATTTTGTCATCAGCCGCCCCATCCGGAGTTCACATTAGTATAAACAGTTTAATCATCGCCATTCTATGAATCATAAATACCTATACTTACTCCTGCTATTTTTGATAGTCAGTTGCCAACGCAATGTAGAAACAGGCCCTCCTGTATTAAAAGAAATGTGCCAAAGATTATTTCCCCGGCATGCCCAGTCGTTTCTATTCGAGTTACTGACAGATTCTATTGATACAGACCGTTTTATACTGGAATCGAGTCAAGGGAAAATACGGATAAAAGGAAACAATCGTAACTCATTGGCTGCCGGTTTGAATCATTATCTGAAAAACTACTGTCATACCCATGTTTCCTGGTATGCCTCAGAGACAGTGGAAATGCCTGATGTACTACCGGAGATACCTCAGCCAGTATATATCCGTTCCAAATGTGACAATCGTTTTTTTCTCAACTATTGTACATTCGGTTATACTATGCCCTATTGGAAATGGCAGGACTGGGAACGACTGATAGACTGGATGGCATTAAACGGAGTCACCATGCCTCTTGCTATTACCGGACAAGAATCCATTTGGTACAAAGTATGGACAGACATGGGTTTGAGCGACGAACAGGTTCGCTCATACTTTACAGGGCCAGCCCATCTTCCCTGGCATCGGATGTCCAATGTCGATTACTGGCAAAGTCCACTACCTCAATCCTGGCTAAAGGATCAGGAGGAATTACAAAAACGTATTCTCGAAAGAGAACGTGAGTTTGATATGACTCCTGTATTACCAGCATTTGCCGGTCATGTACCAGCCGAATTAAAAACAATTTATCCGAATGCAAAAATCTATCAGATGAGTCAGTGGGGCGGCTTCGATGAAAAATACCGCAGTCATTTTATCGATCCGATGGACTCATTATACTCAATCATTCAGCGCCGTTTCCTGGAGGAACAAACCAAAGTATATGGTACTGACCATATTTATGGAATCGATCCTTTCAATGAAGTCGACTCTCCTGACTGGAGCGAGGATTTTTTAGCCAATGTCTCAAGCAAGATTTACGAGTCGATTCATCAGGTAGACTCAGCAGCCCAATGGTTACAAATGACCTGGATGTTCTTCTATGACAAAAAGAAATGGACTCAACCCCGTATCCGTTCCTTTCTAAAAGCAGTACCGGATAACAAACTGATATTACTCGATTACTATTGCGATCATACAGAAATCTGGCGAAATACTGAAAAATATTACGGGAATCCCTATATTTGGTGTTATCTGGGTAATTTTGGCGGCAATACGATGATAGCAGGCAATCTGAATGATATTGATTTCAAGATTAAACGACTCTTCAAGGAGGGAGGAGACAATGTCTATGGCTTGGGAGCAACTCTTGAAGGCTTTGATGTAAACCCTCTTATGTACGAATTTGTTTTTGACCAGGCATGGGATTATCCTGTCACTACCGACCAATGGATAACCAACTGGTCCATGTGCAGAGGAGGAAATCAGGATGCCAATATCATCAAAGCGTGGAGAGCCTTGCATCAGAAAATTTATACCGAACATGCCACATGCGGCCAATCGGTATTAATGAACGCACGCCCCAGACTAACGGGAACTAAAAGTTGGAATACAAACCCCGGCATACATTACGCAAATAACGACTTATGGCAAATATGGAAAGAGCTACTAAAAGCCCGGAACATCAACAATAGTGATTTTCGCTTTGACGTAATCAATATCGGAAGACAAGTATTAGGAAACTTGTTCTCCGAATATAGAGATCAGTTTACCGCTTGCTATAACCGGAAAGATACAACAGGCATGAGAGAATGGAGTACCCGTATGGACAACCTCTTGCTTGACGTAGACCGCCTCCTTTCCTGTGACGCGACTCTATCCATCGGGAAATGGTTACAAGACGCCAGAAACTGTGGTGCAACCGTGTCGGAAAAGGATTACTATGAAGAAAATGCACGCTGTATCCTGACCGTATGGGGGCAACAGGACACCCAACTGAATGACTATGCCAATCGAGGCTGGGGCGGACTTACCCGAAGCTTCTACCGGGAACGTTGGAAACGTTTCACAGACGGAGTCATCGCTGCTGTTTCGGAAGATAAACCTTTTGACGAAGACAAATTCCACCAGGACATTACGCAATTTGAATACAACTGGACATTACAGAAAGACTCTTTCCCTATTGTTTCAGAGGAAGACCCGATTCAAATAGCAGACAGTCTTATCTTAAAATACGATACGTACTTTACCAAAGCACAATAATGAAGGCGGACATTCGACAAACAGGCGCTTCAAAAGATACGTTTTTTGAATGTAGCTTTTCGTTTTTCACAGAGAAGAAAGAAATCGAATGTACTACCTTTGTTTTATCAATTATATAAATACATACTATAAAAGACCAATTTATGGGAAACAATCAACCTTCGGCAAGAAAAAAAACTTATTATATATCTCTGGCTATTCTAGCCGGTATGTTCTTCATATTCGGATTCGTATCATGGGTCAATTCCATACTGATTCCATACTTCCGTATTTCTTGCGAGCTTACCCATTTTGAATCCTATTTTGTAGCCTTTGCTTTCTATATAGCATACTTTGTCATGGCCATTCCTTCGGGCATTCTATTGAAGAAAGTAGGATTTAAAAAAGGAATCATGTATGGCTTTATGCTGACTGCTTTGGGAGCCTTTATCTTTGTCCCGGCAGCTCTGGCACGGCAATTTGAAATATTCCTCATCGGCTTGTTTTCTATTGGCACCGGCCTGGCTATTTTGCAGACAGCCGCCAATCCTTATGTCACCATTATCGGCCCGATAGATAGTGCAGCACGACGTATCAGCATCATGGGAATCTGCAATAAAGTGGCAGGAATTATCTCCCCGCTCATATTCGCTGCCCTTATTCTGAAAGCAAACGACAGTGAACTCTTTGCATTAATTGAATCCGGTGCACTGGACGAAGCAACAAAGAACGCCATGCTCAATGAATTGATACAACGTGTCATTATCCCATACATTATTCTGGGCATCATCTTACTGCTGACAGGTATCGGTATCCGCTACTCCGTATTACCGGAAATAAATACTGACGAGCAGAATGCCACTGATGAACAGGACAATAAACATACTGACAAAAAAAGCATTCTCGACTTTCCATACCTCATATTAGGTGCATTGGCCATTTTCTTTCATGTAGGTACACAGGTTATAGCCATTGACACTATAATCAATTACGCCAACTCTATGGGGATGGATTTACTGGAAGCAAAAGTATTCCCTTCTTACACACTGGGATGCACAATGATAGGATATATACTTGGTATCATCCTTATCCCTAAATACATTTCCCAGAAAAATGCACTGATAGGGTGTACATTACTAGGTTTGGCTCTCTCATTCGGAGTGGTATGGGCAGACTTCGATATGACATTATTCGGTCATCAAGCCAATGCTTCCATCTTCTTTCTGAATGCTTTAGGTTTTCCCAACGCTCTGATCTATGCAGGAATATGGCCTCTTTCCATTCATGGGTTAGGCAAATTCACCAAAACCGGTTCCTCTCTGCTGATTATGGGATTATGCGGCAATGCCATCTTACCTTTGGTATATGGTCACTTTGCCGACCAGTACAGTTTGCGTATCGGTTACTGGGTACTTATTCCTTGCTTTATCTATCTGGTATTCTTTGCCATCAAAGGGCATAAAATCAACTCCTGGAGATAAAACTGAACGTAAGACATTAAAAATTAAAAAAATGGAAAGACTGATTATTATCAATGGGGAACTAATACTCCCTACCGGCATCGAAACCAATAAAATAATGGTTTGCCGGAATGGTAAGATAGAACAGATTGTATCATCCGAAGCATATATTCCTCAAGCTGACGACCGGATCATAGATGCCAACCAACAATATGTCTCCCCAGGATTTATCGATATACATGTTCACGGTGGCGGAGGTCATGACTTTATGGATGGAACCGTAGAGGCCTTTCTGGGAGTAGCCGAAACTCATGCCAGATATGGAACAACAGCCATGGTACCTACAACACTGACCAGCACAAACGAAGAGCTAATGACGACCTTTGCCGTTTATCAAAAAGCCAAAAGTCTTAATAAAAAAGGTGCCCAATTTATCGGGCTGCATCTGGAAGGGCCCTACTTCTCGCCTAAGCAGTGTGGAGCCCAAGACCCCAATCATTTGAAAACGCCTCATCCGGACGAATATAACACAATACTGGAAGCTTCACAAGATATTGTACGATGGAGTATTGCTCCGGAACTGGCAGGAGCAATTGAACTGGGGGAAAAGCTCAATAGCTGTCACATTCTCCCATCCATCGCACATACCGATGCCATTTATGAAGAAGTGGTAAAAGCATACGAAGCAGGGTATACTCATATCACTCATTTATATTCAGCGATGTCAACCATCACCCGTAGAAATGCCTATCGCTATGCAGGTGTGGTAGAGGCAGCTTATCTGATTGATGGTATGACAGTAGAAATCATTGCGGACGGCATTCATCTGCCCAAACCTTTACTACAATTCGTATATAAGTTCAAGGGGGCCGATAAAACAGCACTTTGCACAGATGCCATGCGAGGTGCGGGAATGCCGGACGGTGAATCCATATTAGGCAGCCTGACCAACGGTCAGAAAGTTATTATTGAAGACGGAGTAGCCAAGCTTCCCGACCGTTCGGCATTTGCCGGAAGCGTAGCTACCGCCGATCGTTTGGTAAGAACCATGATAAATATAGCCGGCATACCCCTAATCGATGCTATCCGAATGATAACCCTTACCCCCGCCCGCATTCTGCATGTGGATTCCCAAAAGGGTTCTTTGGAGGAAGGTAAAGATGCCGACATCGTCATCTTCGACAATCAAATTAACGTAACAACAACTATATCAAAAGGCCATGTTATCTACAATCAATGAAACATACCTGTTTCAACAAGATCTATTAACAGTCAAAATGTTCCCTTCTATCCAACAGATGGGGAAATGTGCTGCGACAGAAGTTACTAACAAAATATGCGAACTTCTCAAAGAGAAAGCTGAAATCAATATGATTTTTGCCGCAGCTCCTTCACAAAATGAATTCTTAAGTCATCTTATTCACAGTAAACAGATTGACTGGAGCAGAATCAACGCTTTCCACATGGATGAATACATCGGCATTCATCCGGAAGCCCCACAAAGTTTCGGAAATTTTCTCCGTCAGCGCATCTTCGACAAAGTCCCGTTCAAGACTGTAAACTATCTGAACGGACAAGCAGAAAACCTTGAAGAAGAATGCAAACGTTATTCCGAATTGCTGCTTCGTCATCCTGTCGATATTGTCTGTCTGGGAATTGGAGAAAACGGTCATATTGCATTCAATGATCCGGATGTAGCCAATTTCAACGACTCCCATTTAGTTAAAGTAGTAGAACTCGACCCGATATGTCGCCAGCAACAAGTGAATGAAAAATGCTTTGAAGCATTCGACCTTGTTCCTGCTAAAGCACTGACTCTTACCATTCCAGCCTTATTAAAAGCGGACTGGATGTTCTGCATTGTGCCTTTTAAAAATAAAGCCAATGCAGTATACAACACTCTTTATGGAGAAATTTCCGAAAAATGTCCGGCCAGTATATTACGCAAAAAAGAAAATTCTTGTTTATATTTGGATCCTGAAAGTGCAGAACGAATAAACTTATAAATACATATGAAAAATATCTTATTTATCCTCCTTGCTTTCTTGTCTGTCAGCTTCAGACTATATGCGCAGGATGTAATTAAAATAGGAATTATCGGGCTCGATACTTCCCATTCTACAGCTTTCACCGAGCTACTGAACGGAGACTCTGACGATAAGTTTGTCAAAGAGTTCGAAGTCGTAGCAGCTTACCCTTATGGTTCAAAGACTATCCAGTCCAGTTACGAACGAATTCCCGGATATATAGAAGAGGTCAAGAAACACGGTGTGGAGATTACATCTTCCATAGCGGAATTGCTTGACAAGGTAGATTGCGTCATGCTTGAAACAAACGACGGTAGAATCCACCTCGAACAAGCAATGGAAGTATTCAAATCCGGAAAAATATGCTATATCGACAAGCCTATTGGAGCGACATTGGGACAAGCTATTGCCATTTACGAAATGGCGGAGAAATACAATGTGCCTATCTTTTCTTCTTCTGCACTCAGATATTCTCCACAGAATCAAAAGCTGAGAAACGGAGAGTTCGGCAAAATTCTGGGAGCTGACTGTTATTCTCCTCACAAGGTAGAACCGACTCACCCCGATTTCGGTTTTTATGGCATTCACGGAGTAGAAACGCTTTATACTCTTATGGGAACCGGTTGCGAGTCAGTCAACCGTATGTCTTCCCAAGATGCTGATGTAGTGGTAGGCCGTTGGAAAGACGGGCGGATAGGTACTTTCAGGGGAATCAAAGAAGGTCCGGCCATTTATGGCGGTACAGCTTATACCCCCAAAGGTGCAATAGCAGCAGGAGGATATGAAGGTTACAAAGTTTTGCTCGATCAAATACTCACTTTTTTCAAGACCGGAGTAGCTCCGATTTCGAAAGAAGAAACAATTGAGATATTCACTTTTATGAAAGCTTCCAATATGAGCAAAGAGCAGAACGGCAAAATCGTTACCATGGAGGAGGCATACCGAAAAGGGCTGAAAGATGCACAGAAGCTAATTAAAACCTACAAATAAAAATAGCACATGAGGTACACATACAGACACATCGGGATCCTGACCATCTCATTAATAGTTGCTTCCTGCTCCTTTTCCAAAAAGCAGGCAAACAACAGTCATGACAAAAATATGAATCCGAACGTAAAAATAGTGGTCCTCGACCCAGGACATTTTCATGCCAGTCTGTTGCAAAAGAATCCGCTGGCCTCAGTGAACGACACAATTCGGGTATATGCTCCCGAAGGAGCGGAAGTCAAACAATATCTGAACGACATAAATAGCTATAATCAACGGGCGGAGAATCCCACATCCTGGAAAGAAGAAATATATATTGGGGGCGATTATCTTTCCAGGATGCTTTCCGACCGTCAAGGAGATGTAGTCGTGCTTGCCGGAAACAACCAGAAAAAAACAAACTATATTCTGGAAGCTATCAAAGCAGGATACAATGTGCTTTCCGACAAGCCTTTGGCCATTAACAAGAAGGATTTCGACTTACTGATTCAAGCATATCAATTGGCAAAGGAAAGGAAATTACTCCTTTACGACTTGATGACTGAACGATATGACATCCTGAATATCATCGAAAAATCATTACTGAACAATCCGGATCTTTTTGGTGAATTGCAAAAAGGGTCTTTGAATGATCCGTCAGTTTCTATGGAAAGTGTTCATCATTTCTTTAAGAATGTATCAGGCAAGCCACTGATTCGTCCGGTATGGTATTATGACACAGAGCAACAAGGAGAAGGTATTGCAGATGTAACCACTCATCTTATCGATCTGGTCAACTGGCAATGTTTCCCCAACGAAACCATCCGTTATCAGTCGGATGTAGAAGTATTGAAAGCCAGACATTGGCCTACCCGCATTACATTACCTGAATTTTCGCAATCGACGCAGGCTGACACCTTCCCCGCCTTCTTAAACAAATATATCAATAATAATGTGCTGGAAGTTTTAGCGAATGGTAGCCTAAATTACACAGTAAAGGGGATTCATATAGGTATGAAGGTTATCTGGAATTACACTCCTCCAAGTGATGGTGGCGACACTTTTACCTCCCTTAAGAAAGGAAGTAAGGCTACATTGAAAACAATTCAGGACAAAGAAAGTGGTTTTGTGAAACAGCTCTACATCCAAAAAGCCGCAGAGTCTGATCACTCCGAATTTGAGAGCCAGTTGCAAAAGGCCATCAAACAACTGCAGGCGACCTATCCGTTCCTATCCGTCAAAAAAATGAATGAAGGACTTTATCTGATTGATATACCACAGGCGGACAGGCTGGGACATGAAGCTCACTTCAGTAAAGTAGCAGAAGCATTCCTTGGCTATTTGCATGATAAAAATATGCCGGAATGGGAAAACGAGAATACAATATCTAAATATTATATTACCACTACAGCTGTAGAGCTGGCAAAGAAAGAGAAATAAGAAAGGCCGCAGACACGTGTTAAGAAGTGAAATAAAATATTATGCAGATGAATCCATGTTTCATGGATTCATTCCTCATGTTATGGGGACACGTCTTGATATCCTGATGATTCACTCCAACCTTCCCCTACTAAACATGCTTTGGGCACATATTACCGACGAGTTAGAAAGGTTGGATAAGATGTTGAATCGATTTGATGCCACAAGTGAAGTATCAAAGCTAAACAGCCATACACAACAAGATTCAGTTTCTGTCAGTGCGGAATTGGAAGATATCCTACGGTCATGCCAATATTATTATGAAAAGACTCTTCATCTTTTCGACATCACATTAAACGATTTCTCACAAATACAAATTCACGGCAATCACCATATCTCTTTTAGCAACTTTTCCGTAACACTTGATTTTGGAGGTTTCGCGAAGGGATACGCCTTAAAAAAGATTCAAGAAATCCTCTTGCGGGGAAATATAGAGAATGCTTTCGTCGATTTTGGCAACAGTTCGATTATGGGAATAGGACACCATCCTTATGGAGACTGCTGGAAAGTCAGTTTGCAGAATCCTTACACTCAACAAACTCTTGACGAATTCTGCCTTACTGACAATACGTTGTCCACTTCCGGGAATACGGAACAGTACACCGGACATATTATAAATCCGCTTACAGGAATCTACAACGAACAAAAAAAAGTTACGAGTATCTTATCAGACAATCCGCTGGATGCAGAAATACTCAGTACAGTCTGGATGATTGCCGACGACCAACAACGGGAACAGATCAACGAGAACTTCAAACATATAAAAGGAACTATATATACTCTATAAAATATGAGAAACAAAATAGAAAAAGGAGTCGATTTGAATCTCAGACAATTCATCAAAAGTCTGGGATATATCGCAGGAGGAACTGCACTGCTGGCAAGCACACCCTGGCTGTCTTCCTGCACACCCGAAAAACTTAAAGAAATCCGCAACGAGAAAGCCCGGATCGCTTTGATCGGTACTGGTTCCAGGGGACAGTATCATATCCACAATCTAAAAGAGATTCCCCATGCCCGGATTGTTGCCGTTTGTGACAATTATGCTCCTAACCTCCAACAAGCAGTAGAGTTATGTCCGGGTGCCAAAGCATACACTGACTACCGGAAGCTTTTGGAATCGGCAGATATTGACGGCGTAATTATCTCTACTCCGTTGAACTGGCATGCTCCCATTGTACTGGATGCCCTGGCAGCCGGCAAACACGTATTCTGTGAAAAAGCCATGGCACGGACTTTAGACGAATGCAAAGCTATATATGATGCCTATCAAACGACCAACCAGGTTCTCTACTTCTGTATGCAGCGCATGTATGACGAGAAGTATATCAAAGGAATGCAAATGATTCATTCCGGACTCATCGGAGATGTGGTAGGAATGCGCTGCCATTGGTTCAGAAATGCAGACTGGCGCCGTCCCGTCCCCTCACCGGAACTGGAACATAAAATCAACTGGCGATTGTACAAAGAAAGCTCAGGCGGATTAATGACCGAACTGGCCTGTCACCAACTGGAAGTATGCAACTGGGCAGCTAAAAGAATGCCGGTAAGCATCATCGGTATGGGTGACATCGTCTACTGGAAAGACGGTCGCGAAGTATACGATAGCGTAAATGTGACTTACCGATACTCCGACGGAACCAAGATTGCCTACGAATCGTTGATTTCCAATAAATTCAACGGTATGGAAGACCAGATCCTCGGGCACAAAGGTACTATGGAAATGGCAAAAGGTATCTATTATCTGGAAGAGGACCATTCAACATCGGGCATCCGGCAACTTATCGGACAGGTTAAGGATAAAGTATTCGCTGCTATCCCGACAGCCGGACCCAGTTGGAGACCGGAAACAAAAATGGAATACACGCCACATTTTGTTATTGAAGGAGACATTAACGTCAACAACGGGCTGAGCATGATCGGAGCCGACAAAGATGGTTCCGATATCATTCTCTCTTCTTTCTGCCAATCATGTATCACTGGAGAAAAAGCACAAAATGTGGTAGAAGAAGCCTATTGCTCCACCGTACTTTGCCTGCTTGGCAATCAAGCAATGGAGGAAGAGCGACATATCCTTTTCCCCGACGAATATAAAATACCATATATGAAATTTTAAATTATGAAAGATATCATCATCACCTCCCAAAAAATTAAAAGGGAAAGAAACATTTATCTGATATGCTTTCTTCTCTCTTTTGCAATCAATATTATTGCAATCCTTGTCTATACACGTCCGTGGATTGAAATATTCACTCAACTGGGGTATGTGCTCGTTATCAGTTTTTTCATCTATTTCATACTATGGATTCCGCGTATACTCATTATCGGGTTACGTCATCTCCTTCGAAAAAAGAAGTAACAGCTTTACGTTTTTTGAAGATTGATTGACGGAAAAGAAGTCTGATATCAGTTAATAACGGCTTAACTTTGAGGAAAAATAAACACTATGACAACAAGAAGAGATTTTATCAAAAAAACAGTTGCAGGCACGGCCGCCCTTTCCTTGGGAAGCATTATTCCCGGCTTCGGTTCAAATAGTTATCAGGAAATCCTGGGTGCGAACGAAAAAATACGAATCGGAGTCATTGGTGTAAACTCCAGAGGTAATGCCTTGGCACAAGGATTTGCCAAGATGAAAGGTTGTGAAGTTACTTACCTTTGTGATGTTGATTCAAGAGCACTTGAAAGATGTCAGGCAGATATTCATAAAATAAGCGGACGCACTCCTAAAGGAGAAAAAGATATCCGCAAAATGCTGGAATCGGATGTTTTTGAGGCAGTAGTCATTGCCACGCCTGACCACTGGCATGCCAAAGCAGCCATTATGGCTATGCAAGCAGGAAAGCATGTTTATCTGGAGAAACCGACCAGCCACAATCCGGCAGAGAATGAAATGTTAGTCAGGGCGACGCTTAAATATAACCGGATTGTCCAAGTCGGCAACCAGCGCCGTTCGTGGCCGAACGTTATCAAAGCAATAGAAGAGATTAAGTCTGGGGCAATCGGGAAAGTGAGATATGCCAAGTCCTGGTATGTCAACAACCGTCCTTCCATCGGCACAGGAAAAGTGGTTCCTGTACCCGACTATCTGGACTGGGATTTATGGCAAGGCCCTGCACCACGGGTGCCCAATTTTAAAGATAATTATATTCATTATAACTGGCACTGGTTCTGGAACTGGGGTACCGGTGAAGCATTGAATAACGGAACTCATTTCGTTGATATCCTCCGTTGGGGGCTGGGCGTTGATTATCCGACAAAGGTAGATTCTGTCGGAGGACGTTATCGCTTTCAAGACGACTGGCAAACTCCGGATACACAACTCATCACTTTCCAGTTCGGCGACGAAGCATCCTGCTCTTGGGAAGGGCGTAGTTGCAACAGCACACCGGTAGACGGATACGGAGTAGGTACCGCTTTCTACGGAGAAACAGGCACCCTTTTCATCAGTGGAGGCAATGAGTACAAAATAACAGACTTACAAGGGAAAGTAATCAAAGATGTAAAAAGTAACTTGAAGTTTGAAACTGGTAATTTGCTAAATCCATCGGAAAAGCTGGATGCTTATCACTTCGAAAACTGGTTTGACGCCATCCGCAAAGGTGGTAAGCTGAATTCCGGCATTGTAGATGCCTGCATCAGTACTCAGTTAGTACAGTTAGGCAATATCGCGCAGCGTGTAGGTCATTCTTTAGATATTGATCCGGGAAGCGGACGTATTCTGAATGATCTGGAAGCTAACAAGCTCTGGGGCAGAGAATACGAAAAAGGTTGGGAAATACGGGTATAACCCCGCCCTTCTCTTCCTCGTTTTTTCATTAGGTTATAGTTTTGTTGGAGGGTATGTCAAAAGTAACTAAACTCCCCTCCTTCGGGAAGGAAGGGTGGCTGAAAGCCGGGGTGGTAGGTGTACTGTACAATTGAATATCAATAGTTTATGTATTCACCTACCACCTCCCCCTACGGGGACTCCTCCTTCCTGAAGGAGGAGAATTTTGTTACTATTGACTCTGACACACGCTCCTTCTTTGTATCATAAAGCGAACAGAGTTTATGTTATCATATTTCACCATATAAGCGCATCCGTGGCAGAGATACTGCAACACCCCGACCAAGCTCCCATGAAAAACTTCAACCTTTTATTTATAAACCAGACAAACGTTTCTAATAAATTCCTGCATCGTTTATTATAAACGTCCCCCCAGTTTATTATAAACTCAAATTCCCCTTTTCAAAGATTAATCTTCAATTTTATGCAACAAAAAAGGCTGCAAACCCGCTAAGAGTTCGCAGCACATCAATGATAAATGAGTCTCACAGAGTCTGTTTTCTCAGACTTCCGTTCTTTATATTGTCAGTATATCATACCAAATTAAAGGCATATACTTCCTATCAGATGCAGCAAAAAACAATTCTTTTTTCATTGGTTCAGGTTTTAATTAAAGCTGGATAGCCGACTACAAATATACAACATAAAAAGGGCTTTGTCAAGTCTTCGGGAAGTTTACACAAGAAAACAAAGGATTACTGAAGCTGTCAGCATCATAAAAAACGTGAGTTCTTTTCGTCCTCATATTGAATTTATTTCGTATTTTTGCGTGCACATCCTCCTTTTTTTGATGGATAGAAGAAAATTTGTTGTTAAAGCAAAGCGAAGATTGATATATGAGTGACGAAATCAACGAGATAACGGAAGGACATTCAGACTACAAACCGGCGGACGCGCGGGACGAAAACGTAAAGCATCAGTTAACAGGCATGTACCAGAATTGGTTTCTGGACTATGCTTCTTATGTGATTCTGGAACGTGCCGTTCCCCACATCAATGACGGTTTGAAGCCTGTACAACGACGTATTCTACATTCCATGAAACGTCTGGACGACGGGCGGTATAACAAAGTGGCAAATATTGTGGGACACACCATGCAGTTCCATCCGCACGGTGATGCTTCTATCGGCGATGCACTGGTACAGTTGGGGCAGAAAGACCTGCTGATAGACTGTCAGGGTAACTGGGGTAATATACTCACCGGTGACGGTGCGGCAGCTCCCCGTTACATCGAGGCACGCCTTTCCAAGTTTGCACTGGACATCGTATTCAATCCCAAGACGACCGAATGGAAGCTGTCTTACGACGGCAGAAACAAGGAACCGGTCACCCTCCCCGTGAAGTTCCCGCTATTGCTGGCACAGGGAGTGGAAGGTATCGCCGTCGGACTTTCATCCAAGATATTACCTCACAACTTCAATGAACTTTGCGACGCCTCCATCAGCTATCTGCGTGGAGAATCGTTTCAGCTATATCCCGACTTCCAGACAGGCGGTTCCATCGACGTAGCCAAATACAATGACGGAGAACGCGGCGGAGCGGTAAAAGTACGCGCCAAGATCAACAAGCTGGACAACAAGACACTCGCCATCACGGAGATTCCGTATGGCAAGACCACCTCTACCGTCATCGACTCCATCCTGAAAGCTGTTGACAAAGGAAAAATCAAGATACGCAAAGTAGACGATAATACAGCCGCCAACGTAGAGATACTGGTACACCTGGCACCCGGAACTTCATCGGACAAAACGATCGACGCACTGTACGCCTTTACCGACTGCGAGGTAAGCATCTCACCCAACTGCTGTGTGATTGATGACAGCAAGCCTCACTTCCTCACCGTTAGCAAGGTACTGAAAAAGTCGGCAGACAACACACTGGGACTGCTGAAACAGGAACTGGAAATCAAGAAAGGGGAAATACTGGAATCACTCCATTTCGCTTCCCTCGAAAAAATATTTATCGAAGAACGAATCTATAAGGACAAAGAGTTCGAGCAATCCAAAGACATGGACGCCGCCTGCGCACATATCGACGACCGCCTGACTCCTTTCTACCCGAGCTTTATCCGTGAAGTGACCAAAGAGGATATTCTCAAACTGATGGAAATCAAGATGGGACGCATCCTGAAGTTCAACACCGACAAAGCCGATGAACTGATCGCCCGTATGAAAGAAGAGATCGCCGAAATCGACGATCACCTCGCTCACATCGTGGACTATACCGTAAACTGGTATCAGATGCTGAAAAGCAAATACGGAAAGAACTTCCCGCGCCGCACCGGGCTGCGCACCTCCGCCCCCATCGAAGCCGCCAAAGTGGTAGAGGCCAACGAGAAACTCTACATCAACCGCGATGAAGGATTTATCGGAACAGCACTGAAGAAGGACGAATTTGTCGCCAACTGTTCGGATATCGATGACGTGATCGTCTTCTTCCGGGATGGTAAATATATCGTCACTCCGGTAGCCGACAAGAAGTTTGTGGGCAAAAACATACTTTACGTCAATGTATTCAAGAAGAATGACAAACGCACCATCTACAATATCACTTACCGGGACGGCAAAGAAGGAACGACGTATATCAAACGTTTTGCCGTGACAGGTGTGGTCCGCGACCGTGAATACGATGTCACGCAAGGAACGCCGGACTCACGCATCACTTATTTCAGCGCCAATCCGAACGGAGAAGCCGAAATCATCAAAGTGACATTAAAGCCGAACCCGCGTGTAAGACGCATCATCTTCGAACGTGATTTCAGTGAAATCAGCATCAAGGGACGTCAGGCACAGGGAGTGATCCTCACCCGACTGCCGGTGCATAAGATTACCCTGAAACAGAAAGGAGGCTCTACCCTCGGAGGACGAAAAGTATGGTTCGACCGCGATATCCTGCGCCTCAACTACGACGGACGGGGTGAATATCTGGGAGAATTCCAAAGCGACGACACCATTCTGGTAGTGCTCAACAATGGCGAGTTCTACACCACTAATTTCGATTTGAGCAACCACTACGAAGATAATGTCAGCATCGTCGAGAAGTTCGACCCGAACAAGATATGGACTGCCGCGCTTTATGACGCCGACCAACAGAACTATCCGTATCTGAAACGTTTCTGTTTTGAAGGTTCCAACCGCAAGCAGAACTATCTGGGAGATAACAAGAATACCCGTCTGATCCTGCTGACTGATGAGTACTATCCTCGTCTGGAAGTCATATTCGGCGGACATGACAGTTTCCGTGAAGCGATGGTAATTGACGCGGAAGAATTTATTGCAGTCAAAGGCTTCAAGGCAAAAGGAAAGCGTATCACTACTTATACGGTGGATACCATCAACGAACTTGAACCGACCCGTTTCCCGGAACCGACTAACGAACAACCGGAACAACCGGAAGAAGAACCGGAAAATCTGGACCCGGACAGCGATAAGAGCGAAGGGGACATCATCGATGAGATTACGGGACAGATGAAGCTGTTTTAGCTAATGTATACATGCGGTAAAAAAATACCCAATGTGCCAATGAAGAAAAACTTATTATACTTAGGGCTGACAGGATACCTCCTGTTCGCCCTCTGCACAAGATTACAGGCGCAGACCGACAGTCTGCAAGCACATCGCTACGTAACACGTGCCACCATGTACGGAGTCGGATTTACCAATGTGTTCGACACCTATCTTTCGCCTCAGGAATATAAAGGAATAGATTTCCGTATTTCCCGCGAGACGATCCGGATGACAAAGTTGTTCGACGGGAATGTTTCTGTGCAGAACTTCTTTCAGGCAGACGTCGGCTATACACACAACCGCGCAGACAACAACAATACCTTCTCCGGACTCGTCAACTGGAACTATGGCCTCCATTACCAGTTCCGCCTCACCGAGAACTTCAAGTTACTGGCAGGAGGACTGTTTGACGTCAACGGAGGATTTGTCTACAATCTCCGCAATTCGAACAATCCGGCTTCAGCCCGGGCATACGTCAATCTGGACGCTTCGGGAATGGCTATCTGGCATTTGAAAATCAAGCGCTATCCGATGGTACTCCGCTATCAGGTCAACGTGCCGATGATCGGACTTATGTTCTCACCGCACTACGGACAGTCTTATTACGAAATCTTCTCACTGGGCAACTCCAGCGGAGTTATCCAATTTACCTCTCTCCACAATCAACCGTCTCTCCGTCAGATGCTTTCTGTCGATCTGCCGATAGGATATACCAAGATGCGTTTCAGTTATCTGGCAGACTTGCAACAATCCAATGTTAACGGAATCAAGACACATACCTACTCTCATGTATTTATGGTAGGATTTGTGAAAGACCTGTATCGGGTTTCCAACAAAAAAGGAGCGAATCTGCCTCCGTCGGTGAGGGCGTACTAGGAGAAGTTGAAAATTGAAAGTGAAGAGTTGAGAATTGAGAATTTATGGACAAGAACTGAAAGATTAAGAATGAGAAATAGAATTATACAACTACTTTTACTGCTCTGCTGCCTCCCGATACAGACGGGGTGCATCGGAGAAGATGATTACGCTGATGATCCCGTAGGAAACTTCGAGCAACTATGGAAGATCATTGACGAACGGTATTGCTTTCTGGACTCGAAAGGTATTGACTGGGATGCGGTTCATGAGAAATACAGCAAACTGATTGTACCGGGTATGTCCAATGACGACCTTTTCGATAAACTCAGCGAGATGCTCTATATCCTGAAAGACGGTCATGTCAATCTTTCATCTGCCAAGCGTGTCTCTTATTACGACGCATGGTATCAGGGGTATCCGTGGAATTATCGGGAGGATATTCTTTACCAGTATTACCTGGGCAGTGCCAGCAAGGACTACTATACATCGGCGGGGATGAAGTACAAAATATTCGACAATAATATCGGATATATCCGCTACGAAAGTTTCAGTTCCGGGGTCGGCGATGGCAATCTGGATGAAATCCTTGTCTATCTGGCAACCTGCAACGGACTGATTATCGATGTACGCGACAACGGAGGAGGTAATCTGACTAATTCTTCCCGCATTGCCGCCCGATTTACCAATAGTAAAATCCTGACCGGATTCATACAGCATAAAACGGGAACAGGACATAGTGACTTTTCCCAACCGGAACCGATCTACCTGGAACCTTCCAACAGCATCCGCTGGCAGAAGAAAGTCGTTATACTGACCAACCGCCGTTGCTACAGTGCAACCAATGATTTCGTCAATCTGATGCGCAGCATAGACAATGGCAAGATCATCCAGGTCGGTGACCAGACAGGTGGCGGTTCGGGACTTCCTTTCACATCGGAACTGCCGAACGGATGGAGCATCCGCTTCTCCGCCAGTCCTCATTTCGACAAAAATATGCAGCCGCTGGAAGAAGGTATTTTGCCTGATATAGCTATCGATATGACTGAGGATGACCAATCTAAACATAGGGACACACTGATTGAAAAGGCTTTTGAAATCTTAAGTGAGTAACTTTGTTGCCTAATTATTTGTCAAATCAGAAAATCTTCCTATCTTTGCACCGCTAAACAAAAAGCGACGCATGCGGATGTGGCGTAATTGGTAGCCGCGCCAGACTTAGGATCTGGTGCCGTGAGGCGTGTAGGTTCGAGTCCTATCATCCGCACACATTTATATAAACTAGAAAGCCTTCAAGAAATATCTTGGGGGCTTTTTAATTGATTACATATATGAAGAAACATCAACTTTGCTGCATCGGCCATATCACTTTGGATAAGGTAGTCACTCCTCAAAGCACAGTCTATATGCCTGGAGGCACAGCTTTCTATTGTTCACACGCTATCCGCCATTTCAATGACATAGATTATGCATTAGTGACAGCAGTCGGCGCTACGGAAATGAAAGTAGTAGACCAGCTGCGCGGGATAGGCATCAGCGTAACCGCATTACCCAGCCAGCACTCTGTATACTTCGAGAACATCTATGGAGAAAATCCGGATGACCGTACACAACGTGTGTTGGCTAAAGCCGATCCTTTCATCGCTTCCCAGCTTCAGGAGATAGAGGCGGAAATTTATCATCTTGGTTCGCTGTTAGCAGATGATTTTTCTTTAGAAGTGATTAAGGAGTTATCCCGGAAAGGATTGATAGCTGTCGATTCGCAAGGATACCTGCGTGAAGTACGTGATACGCACGTATACCCGGTAGACTGGACTGACAAGCGGGAAGCTCTGCAATATATTCATTTCCTTAAAGTAAATGAGCACGAAATGGAAGTGCTCACAGGACTTTCCGATCCGCATGAGGCCGCACGTAAACTGCACGAATGGGGAGTGAAAGAAGTATTAGTCACTTTAGGAAGTATGGGGTCTCTCATTTACGACGGTACGGATTTTTATCGCATTCCGGCTTATAAACCCGGACAAGTAGTAGATGCAACCGGCTGTGGAGATACTTATACTATCGGATATTTGTATCAACGGGTATCGGGTGCGAGCATCGAAGAAGCAGGTCGGTTTGCTGCCGCCATGTCTACGCTGAAGATCGAGAAATCCGGTCCTTTCTGTGGAAATAAGGAAGATGTTATTCGATGTATGGAGACTGCGGAGCAGATGTACTAAAAGAGAGCCATACAGGCGTTAATATCAATAAGCAGAGCGCTGTTTTATCTTGAAAAAGGATGAAACAGCGCTCTGTTTATTAACTACTTTTTTCTCCTGTTCTTAATAAGTTGCCCTAGAAAAACACCACTCATTGTGAAAATCATTGCAATGGAAGCCGAGAACCAACGACTACTTTCCGTACATAAAAGAATGGTAAAGAGTCCCAATAATAGAACAAAGAATAATGCCAATTTAATATTACCTTTCATGTATCTTCGAACGTTTAAATTTAACAATCAGGAAATAGACACTTTGAAAGAAGACGCCAATAAATATCATTTTCAGACCATCAACATCAAACATACGTTCACACAGAACTCCGACAATCTTTAAAGCACAAAGTACTGCAATGATTAATGTGAAAGCATATTGTAAGGCAGCATTTCTTATCTTTAAATATTCAGCACTTGTTTCTTTACAGCACCAAGGAAAAAGATACACCAAATTAAAGCCAACAAAAATAGATACCAAAGTATCATATTCAAAGGGTACTACGAATATCTCATATATTCCCCAAAGAATAAGCAGTATAATAATCATCACATCTGGCCTATTTTTTTTCATGAATTTCATTGTTCTATTTTTATTTATTATTCAGACTGTTCGTATACCTTTCAGCTAAACCAAGCTTTACCTCAAAAGTAATAAATATCTTTCAAGGTTCACTCTATCCAGCTAATCTTTTGACCTAAGATGTTCAATAGCAGAAAACTAGTCCTAACTGAAAATCAAGACGTCTCATATAGAGTCTATCCAATTTGTTTGGACGTAGTGTTTCCTTTTTCTCATCGGCTGTCATTTCAATCTTCTTAAAGTCTCCACTTAAAACAGAAAAGCCTCCGTTTACCGCAAGGTGGTCTGTCAATTTATATTCTACCAGAAAGTCCATATTCCCGGCCAATGCACCGGAAGTACATTTAAATTCACTATTACTTCGACCTTCATCCCGATAATGTAGATATCCGGCTCCCAATACGCAACTAATTAAAGTTCTTTCGGTTATTGGAATTTTGAATCCAAGTTGCGGTCCTAAATACCAAAGTTCTACATTGTCAGCTACATTCGTTTCATCATCAAGTGTATAATTGGCAGAAGTACCGGAGAGATTAAACTTTAATCCGGCAACCCAAAATTTATCAATTCGATAGAGTGTCTTCACATTACACGTCAAGCCTCCATTATATTCCCCACGATAATTAACACCAAAAGGTGACAAGTTTGACTTACCGAACAATACACCTTTTCCACCATCTACCGAAATAAACAGTTTATCTCCGGAAAAACTCTGTGCAAATCCTACTGTAACAGAAAACACAAATAGGAAAAATAAAATAAGTTTTCTCATAATACTATATTTGAAAAGTCGTATGAATTGAAATATTCTAATTATCAATTCATACGACTAATTATTTTATGTTTTTTCTCTAGTGATATAGATATACAATATAGAACCTAAAGCTAGAACTAGATTCATCAGTAAAATATATGTCACTTTATTGGGGTTATTATCAAAAAAGAAATAAATGCATAATGAAATTATGATAGATAATAAAAACAGTCCTGATAGAACCCATAATTTGTCAGTACTAGCATGAAATCGTTTTCTTTTCTTAATAAGTTGTCCTATGCAAACTCCCGTTGATGTACAAATCATTGCAATAGAAGCAGAAAACCAAATACTATTTTCTGTACATAAAAGAATGGAGAACAGACCTAATATTAAAATATAAAACAATGCTAATTTGATATTATTTCTCATTTACTGTACATATTAAATAATTATCAACGCAGGGGCAATAGTTTACCTATTGTGTCTCTCGCTATACTATCATCATCTCTTTCCATCGGCTTAAATTCTATTGTATCTATTTGTATTTCCGTTGGAGGGCGAGAGACTACACGGGAGCTACATAGCCAAGTTTGTAACACACACCAACCAACCGCCACAACAAATCCCGCACCAGCCGTAACCATTCCAAAAGCGGTTGACCATAAAGCACCAGCCAAGCCAAGAGATACATTGCACCCCCAATTTCCACCACGGGCTGTCAGATCGTCAAGTCCATCATATATTTCAAGAACATTACATGTATTATTTCTTTTATTAACCATTGCTTTAAAAATAGGAATATTGTTACTATCATAACATGTGAACATAGTTTCTTCAAGTGCATCTTCAGCATTTTGTGCACATTCAATTATAAGACAGTTTTCAATAACACCATTCTCTTTATAAAATGCCATTATATTATTAGCATCCATTTTACTTCGTACAACTATCATTTCCTCCCCAAAGGTTTGGATTTGTGGACGCAAAATTTCTTGCATACCTAAATCGTAATTCATTTCAGCATTATTAAAAGTAGTTCTTGTTTTTACCGAATTATTCAAGTAATCCAGTAGTTGTTGTTTCAATTCTAAACTACTCACTTTTTCAAAAGTCTTATTCTCAATAACATTCTGTTCTTCTGAAAGAGTATTTTGCTCATCCGAACATGATAAGCAGCAAATACAACATAATAAAAACATAAAAAAAATTGCTTTCATAACCGATTGAATTTAAAGGTTGATAAATACGTTACAACAATAATAAATAACAGATCCCAAAGGAAATTACCTCCTTCCTCTAACTTAATATTTTACAATTAGAAATATCGACTATACAGAAAAGGAACACAAAAAGTTACTTCTTGTCACTAAGACTAAAAGTACATTTATCCATTACCTTATTCAGTTCAGTTTCACTGTACAGTAAATGTACCTTCCAACAAACAATCATTCAAAATTATATGAATAGTATATTCTCCTTTTTCACAAGAAGACATATCAATCATGACAATGCTAGTGTTGTGATAAGTTTTGGAATGTACAATTTCACCTGTAGCTTTATTCGTTACAGTAATGATAGCATAATCTTTTGCTCTACCGAAGCTTACATTAAGAATATTAGAGAGAATAGCACATTTCTCATAAGTAGGTTGAATAGGTATTCCCATAGGATTAGAGCGGCTATCTTTTAGTAAATGAATATCATTTGAATTTGCCCATCCTTCAATCGCAAATAAGCAACAAAGTAATAATAATAGTTTTGCTTTCATAATACTTATTTTTATTGGTTATGATACAAATGTAAGGGATAAGATTTAAATAAATTCAGATGCCTGGTCACAATAAAGTTACAAGATAACTATGGATCTCGACTGCAAGTTACAGAAAAGTTACAGGAATGTCACAATCCAACATAAACACCTATGAGACAAGATATTGGCGTATAGTCATCCATTCAAAGAATTCTTCTCCTAACTTAATCTTCATGCGACTTTTCCGACTTTTAAATGCTCCTTCAGAAGCACGTGTACATAATAAGATTGTTTCTTTGGAGCAACCCAATAAGAAAAATACGCAATGGAGCAAGTCTTCTTTAGTTAAATCAGCATATTGAATTTTCAATTTAAGCATAATGTCGCCAAAAGTTTCATAAATGCTTTCACAAATCATCTGTCCTTCATGAATACTCAAAGAGGTAGCAACGCCCATCTTTTTCTCCAAAGAAAGAAGTTTCTCATGGGTTTCTGTCCTTCGAAACAACTGAAGACAAAGTTCTAAACTCGGCTCCAACATCCTCATAAAATCAGATTCAGCATTACCCTGATCCTCAAAGTCCCCAGATAGAATATCTGTACGACTCTTCATTAATTGATTTTGTAACTCAAGATACTTCTTTTTTCGACGTTTATCAATCCAAAGAGAAATCGCTCCTCCAATAATAAATAACAGCAAAAGTGATAAGACCTCAATTTTATATCTTCCCGCAATTTTTTGCTGATAAAATTCGATTTCATATTGATCAGCCAAACGAGTTATCTCAGCTGCCTTTGTTGTATCATAAATTGAATCTAGATAATAAATAAAAGAATCAGCTGCCGCTATAGCTGCTGGATAATTTTTCTCTTCTTTCTCCAATTTATATAATTCTCCATAACTTCCTCCACGGTTAAATATATAAGGAGAAGATTTACTCAAATTCAAATAATACCGTGCAGAGTCCATTTGATGGATATTACGTAAGATACAACCTTTTCGAAGATATTCAGAAAATAAATTAGTACCAGTTGGTGCAGAAGATATAGATGCAGAAAGATATTGGTTAGCCTTTTGAAATTCCCCTTTTTCATTATGCAAAATTCCCAATTCACTCAATATTATAGATTTATAATAATCTTCCCCTATATTCTCTGCAACATCCAATGCTTTTTGATAATAGACCAAAGCACTATCCAATTGATGTTGAAGCATAAAAACATACCCTATCCCTCTAACAGCATAAAATAGACCATCATCTTTCTTTTGCTTAATATAAATTTCATGCGCTTTATGATGGGAGTGCATAGCATCCTTATAAAGATTTTGTTCCGCATAACATCCCGCCAGATTCTCATAAATGGCCCCCAAATAAAGATACTCGCTCTCTTTAGGAATTACCTTTAATGCTTGCAAGAAATCTTTTACCGCCAAATCCATACACCGCATGTCTCGATACACACAACCCCGATAATAATAGGCTTGCATCTTACGCTCATTATTCCAACTTCTTTTATAATAATCTACTGCAAACCGAATCAATGAATCACTTGACTCATGAACATACAACTTAGTCCTTGCCCGTGTCAAAAATATAGCATAATCAGCTCTTTCAGAGCCGGATAACTTTTCAGGATGAGAAATGGATTCGAGGAGAGACAGGGCACTATCGGGGAACTCTTGCATCAGTGAGTCTGCCTGATGTAAAAGAGTAGTTGCATTACCTCCATCATGACAAGCAGAGAGAGACAAAATCAGGAACAACCCTATAATATAAGAAAGAAGTAGCTTCATAGTTCGTTTCGTTTTACAAATGTAAATAGAATAAAACAAACAAGCAACAAAAAGACAAATAATTTTTTCACACATCATAATTACAATGTTAAAATTGCCCTTTCTCTTCCTTTCCCTAATCTTTTTTGCCTTTCATTTGTTCACTTTGTTACTTTCGCCGGAAGACGGCAGAATAAACTTCAACCTAAATAGTAACGAATGGAAAAATTTAATGCAATGAGGACTAGACTTTTACAAGATCTTCAGAAGAAAACCATCAGGTTTAAGAGCATAGTGGCGCTCACTTGCTTGTTGCTGACCTCCGTATCCGCCTTTGCACAGACAAAGACAGTGACCGGTACGGTAACAGATGCCGCCAATGAACCGCTGATCGGTGCATCGGTGCTCGTACAAGGAACTTCCACCGGAACCATCACCGATATGGACGGTAAGTATTCAATCTCTGTCACACCAGAAGACGTACTGGTATTCTCCTATGTAGGAATGACTACACAGAGCGTCAAGGTAGGAGCACAGAATGTGATCAACGTCACCCTGAAAGAAGATTCGCAGGTACTAGCCGAGACTGTCGTTATCGGATACGGTAGCGCGAAGAAAAGAGACTTGACAGGTTCTATTACCAACGTCAAAGGAGAAGAAATTGCCAACAAACCTGCAACGAACCCATTATCTTCCTTACAAGGAAAAGTGGCAGGTGTACAAATCGTAAACTCCGGACGTGCCGGTGCCGACCCCGAAATCCGTATCCGTGGTACAAACTCCATCAATGGCTACAAACCGTTGTACGTGGTAGACGGACTATTCAATGACAATATCAACTTCCTTAATCCGGAGGACATCGAATCTATGGAGATCCTGAAAGACCCGTCATCACTGGCTATCTTCGGTGTTCGCGGTGCGAATGGTGTCATCATCATCACCACCAAGAAAGCCAAAGAAGGACAGACACTGGTTAACATTAATACCTCTTTCGGTTTCAAGAAAGTAGTAGATAAGGTTGATTTGGTCAACGGTCCGCAATTTCAGGAGCTATACAGCGAACAGCTTGCCAATCAGAAGGACACTCCGTTCGACTTCAGCGGCTGGAACGCGAACACCAACTGGCAGGATGAGATTTTCCAGACTGCATTCATCACCAACAATAATATCAGTATTACCGGAGCTTCGCCGAAACACAGTTTCTATCTGGGCGTAGGTTACTCTCACGAACAGGGAAACATCAAGCATGAGAAGTTCAGTAAAGTGACCATCAATGCAAGTAATGACTATAAGATCACGGACTTTCTGAAAGTCGGTTTCCAGTTCAACGGAGCACGCACGCTTCCGGCAGACTCCAAACAGGTGCTCGGCGCTCTTCGTGCTGCCCCTATCGCACCGGTATATAATAAGGAATATGGCTTATACAGTGTTCTGCCCGAATTTCAGAAAGCACAGATCAACAATCCGATGGTAGACGTCGATCTGAAAGCCAATACGACCAAAGCCGAAAACTACCGGGCATCGGGTAATATCTATGGCGAAGTGGACTTCCTGAAACATTTCAACTTCAAAGCGATGTTCTCCATGGACTATGCTTCCAACAACGGACGGACATATCTGCCTGTCATGAAGGTGTATGACGATACTGCCGCAGGAGATGTAGTTACATTGGGAACCGGCAAGACAGAAGTCAGCCAGTTCAAGGAAAATGAAACGAAAGTGCAGAGTGACTATCTATTGACTTACACCAATAGTTTTGATCACGGCAATCATAACCTGACCGCTACAGTCGGTTTCACGACGTATTACAATTCACTGAGCCGACTGGACGGAGCACGCAAGCAAGGTGTCGGTCTGGTGATTCCTGACGATCCGGACAAATGGTTTGTCAGCATCGGTGATGCAGCAACAGCTACCAACGGAAGTACCCAATGGGAACGGACTACGGTATCCATGCTGGCACGTGTGATCTACAACTACAAAGGAAAATACCTGTTCAACGGTTCGTTCCGTCGCGATGGTTCTTCCGCCTTCTCATACACCGGCAATGAGTGGCAGAACTTCTTCTCACTAGGCGGCGGTTGGTTGATGACCGAAGAAGAGTTCATGAAGGATATCAAATGGCTCGATATGTTGAAAATCAAAGCATCTTACGGTACATTAGGCAATCAGAATCTGGACAGGGCCTATCCCGCCGAACCGCTGTTGTCAAATGCTTACTCGGCTGTTTTCGGCAAGCCGTCCATTATCTATCCCGGTTACCAGCTCTCCTATCTGCCCAATCCCAATCTGCGTTGGGAAAAAGTAGAAGCTTGGGAAGCAGGTTTCGAAACGAACGTGCTGCGCAACCGTCTGCACTTCGAAGGAGTATATTATAAGAAAAGGACCAAAGACTTGCTTGCCGAAGTGCCCGGTATCTCCGGAACAGTACCCGGCATCGGCAACTTGGGAGAAATCGAAAACATGGGTGTTGAAATGGCAGCCAGCTGGCGTGACCAGATCGGTGACTGGGGATACTCTGTCAGCGCCAACCTGACCACCATCAAGAATAAGGTGAAGAGCCTCGTTCAGGACGGATACTCCATTATCGCCGGAGACAAACAGCAGAGTTACACGATGGCGGGCTATCCTATCGGTTTCTTCTACGGTTACAAGGTGGCAGGCGTATACCAGTCGCAAGCCGACATCGATGCATCACCCGAAAATACCCTTGCCACAGTCACTCCCGGTGATCTGAAATTCGCCGACGTGAACAGAGACGGTAAGATTACCCCGGAAGACCGTACAATGATAGGTAACCCGACACCGGATTTCACCTATGGTCTTTCTCTCGGAGTAAACTACAAGAACTGGTCATTGGGCATCGATATGATGGGACAGCACGGTAACGAAATTTTCCGTACCTGGGACAATTATAACTTTGCACAGTTCAACTATCTGTCACAGCGCATGGACCGCTGGCACGGAGAAGGTACCTCCAACAGCCAGCCGTTGCTGAACTCCAAACATTCTATCAACAACCTGAATTCGGAGTATTACATCGAAGACGGCAGCTTCTTCCGTATCCGTAACGTGCAACTTGCTTACTCGTTCGACAAGGCCCTCCTTGCCAAAATACGCTTGCAGGCACTGAAAGTCTATGTCAACATACAGAACCTGAAGACATGGAAGCACAACACCGGCTACACACCGGAACTGGGAGGTAGCGCCACCACCTTCGGAGTAGACGACGGCAGCTACCCCGTACCTGCTGTCTACACCTTCGGCATCAACCTGACCTTCTAGTGGCGTGGCAAGGTACCACACCCAAGTTTCCATGCGGGTGGCAAGGTGCCACAGCCAGGTTTCCATGCGGAATATAACTTTAATGAATCAAATCTATAATTGTATGAAACTAAATAAATATCTTTTTTCCACCTTTATTGCCGCTTCCGCTCTGCTGATAAGCAGTTGCAGCGACTTTCTGGACCGGAGTCCGCAGGGACAATTCACCGAAGACGATAATCCCAATGCGCTGGTCAACGGTAAAATCTACAATGTCTATACCATGATGCGAAGTTTCGACATCACCGCCGGTACTCCCGCCATTGCTATCCATTATCTACGCTCCGAAGACTCCGAGAAAGGAAGTATTCCGAGTGACGGATCGGATGTAGCCGAAATGTACGATGACTTCTTATACACCCCGACCAACGGTTTGCTAGGTTCATACTGGGGAAAGAATTACGCCATCATCTACCAGTGTAATGATATCCTCGACGCCATTGCCGAGAAAGAGACTGCCGGACAAACAGAAACCGAAGATATCATCAACAAAGGGGAAGCTTCTTTCTTCCGTGCTTATTGTTACTTCAATCTAGTGAGAGCTTTTGGCGAAGTACCTTTGGTGACTTACAAGATCAACGATGCCTCGGAAGCCAACATCCCGAAGACTACCGCCGATAAAATCTATGAGCAGATCGATACCGACCTGAAAACTGCGGAAGAGTCATTGCCCGAAACATGGAGCACCGAATATACCGGACGCCTGACTTGGGGAGCTGCCCGTTCACTTCATGCCCGCACCTATATGATGCGCAGTGACTGGGACAACATGTACAAAGCCTCTACAGACGTTATCAACAAAGGTTTATATAATCTGAAAACTCCGTATAACGAAATATTCACCGACGACGGAGAGAACAGCGGCGGTTCTATATTCGAACTGCAATGTACCGCCACTGCCGCCCTTCCACAGAGTGACGTTATCGGCAGCCAGTTCTGCGAAGTGCAAGGCGTTCGCGGAGCCGGTCAGTGGGACTTAGGCTGGGGATGGCACATGGCAACCCAGTTGATGGCCGACGCCTACGAGACAGGTGACCCTCGTAAAAACGCCACCCTGCTCTACTTCCGCAAAACGGACGATGAACCGATCACCCCGGAAAACACCAACGAACCTTATGGTGAATCCCCCGTCTCTCCGGCTATGGGAGCTTACTTCAACAAAAAAGCTTATACCGACCCCGCACTGCGTAAGGAATACACCAACAAAGGATATTGGGTCAACATCCGCCTGATCCGGTATTCGGATGTAGTGTTGATGGCTGCCGAAGCTGCCAACGAAAAGAATATCCCCGGAGAAGCAGTGGATTATCTGGAAATGGTACGCGCACGTGCCAGAGGCACCAATACGAATATACTGCCCAAAATAACGACCAACGATCAGGGAGAATTGCGGGAAGCCATCCGCCACGAACGCCGCGTGGAACTCGGGCTGGAGCCCGACCGTTTCTACGATCTTGTCCGTTGGGGAATCGCCTCGGAAGTATTGCACGCTGCCGGGAAAGTAAACTACCAGGATAAGAACGCATTATTGCCTTTGCCTCAGTCAGAAATTGACAAGTCCAAAGGAGTACTGGTACAGAATCCGGATTATTAATTAATATTCAAATCAAACTGATAGAACGATATGATAAATAAGAAGATATTTTTTTCACTTCTGCTGCTCGCTGCCGGCTTCCTGAGTGCGGCAGCGCAGAAGTCGCCACAAGACATGGACCGCTTCATCGACGCATTGATGAAAAAGATGACGGTGGAAGAAAAGATAGGTCAGTTGAACCTACCTGTCACCGGAGAAATCACTACGGGACAAGCCAAAAGCAGCGACATCGCCGCCAAAATCAAACGGGGCGAAGTAGGAGGCTTGTTCAATCTGAAAGGAGTAGAAAAAATACGCGATGTGCAGAAACAGGCGGTAGAACAATCCCGTCTGGGCATCCCCTTGCTATTCGGTATGGATGTCATTCACGGATACGAAACCATGTTCCCTATCCCGCTGGGATTATCCTGCACCTGGGATATGACCGCCATAGAAGAATCGGCACGTATCGCAGCCATAGAAGCCAGTGCCGACGGTATCTCATGGACATTCAGCCCGATGGTGGACATCTCACGCGACCCTCGTTGGGGACGTGTTTCCGAAGGCAGCGGTGAAGATCCCTTCCTTGGAGCCATGATTGCCGAAGCGATGGTACTCGGTTATCAGGGAAAGAACATGCAACGGAATGACGAAATTATGGCATGCGTAAAACACTTTGCACTGTATGGCGCAGGAGAAGGCGGACGTGACTACAATACGGTAGACATGAGCCGCCAGCGGATGTTCAATGAATATATGCTGCCTTACGAAGCGGCTGTAGAAGCCGGTGTAGGTAGTGTAATGGCTTCGTTCAACGAAGTAGACGGTGTGCCCGCTACCGCCAACAAGTGGCTGATGACGGATGTACTGCGTGGTCAATGGGGGTTCAACGGATTTGTGGTAACCGACTATACCGGAATCTCCGAAATGATCGACCACGGTATCGGCGACCTGCAAACGGTTTCCGCACGTGCCATCAATGCCGGAGTAGACATGGATATGGTGAGCGAAGGCTTTGTCAGCACACTCAAGAAATCCATTCAGGAAGGCAAAGTTTCTATGGAAACACTGAATACTGCCTGCCGCCGTATCCTGGAAGCAAAATATAAACTGGGATTGTTTGACAATCCCTACAAGTACTGCGACTTAAAACGTCCGGCACGTGATATCTTTACGAAAGCGCACCGAGACGCTGCCCGCAGAATTGCCGCAGAAAGCTTTGTTCTTTTAAAGAATGACAACGTGACCCTGCGTCCGGGAACTCCTGCCGAACCTCTTCTTCCTTTTAACCCGAAAGGTAACATCGCCGTGATAGGTCCGTTAGCCGACAGCCGGACAAACATGCCGGGTACATGGAGCGTAGCTGCCGTACTCGACCGCTGTCCGTCACTGGTAGAAGGCTTGAAAGAGATGACTGCCGGAAAAGCAAACATCCTATATGCCAAAGGGAGCAATCTGATCAGCGACGCCTCTTACGAAGAACGCGCCACGATGTTCGGACGTTCACTAAACCGTGACAACCGGACAGACGAGCAATTGCTGAACGAAGCATTGACGGTAGCCAACCAGTCGGATATCATCATTGCGGCTCTCGGAGAATCTTCCGAGATGAGCGGAGAAAGCAGCAGCCGTACAGACCTGAACATTCCGGATGTACAGCAAAACCTGCTGAAGGAGTTGCTTAAAACCGGAAAACCTGTCGTACTGGTATTATTCACAGGTCGCCCGCTGACGCTGACTTGGGAGCAGGAACACGTACCCGCCATTCTGAACGTATGGTTCGGAGGCAGCGAAGCTGCTTATGCCATCGGCGACGCACTCTTCGGATATGTCAATCCGGGTGGAAAACTGACAATGAGTTTCCCGAAGAATGTCGGTCAGATTCCACTGTATTATGCACATAAGAATACGGGACGCCCGCTAGCACAAGGCAAGTGGTTCGAAAAGTTCCGCAGCAATTATCTGGATGTGGACAATGAACCGCTTTACCCGTTCGGATACGGACTGTCTTATACTACCTTCTCTTACGGTGATATCGACCTAAGCCGTTCTACCATCGACATGACGGGAGAACTGACGGCAGCAGTAATGGTCACCAATACCGGTACATGGCCGGGATCGGAAGTAGTACAACTCTATATCCGTGACCTCGTCGGCAGCACTACCCGTCCGGTGAAAGAGCTGAAAGGCTTCCAGAAGATATTCCTTGAACCCGGACAGTCGGAAATTGTCAAGTTTAAGATTGCGCCGGAAATGCTGAGATATTACAACTACGACCTGCAACTGGTGGCAGAACCGGGAGAGTTCGAAGTAATGATCGGAACAAACAGCCGGGACGTGAAATCCGCACGATTCACGCTAAAATAAAAATCGTACAATAGGCACGGATTACACAGATTCACACGGTCTTTAACTGCGAAATCTCTTAAAACCGTGAAATCCGTGTAATCCGTGCCTAAATTTTATTCTCTCATTTAAATCCACAATCAATGAAAAAATTATCTCTCTATATTTCGCTCCTCTGCCTGATACTGACAACAGGAGCCTGCAAAAACAAGACCGGCGGACCAGCCACCGCCAGTTCCGAGCTCACGGACGATGCCTTGATGGACACCGTTCAGCGCCGCACCTTTCTCTACTTTTGGGAAGGTGCCGAGCCCAACAGCGGACTTGCCCCCGAACGGTATCATGTAGACGGGGTATATCCGCAGAATGATGCCAATGTAGTCACTTCCGGCGGCAGCGGCTTCGGCATCATGGCTATCCTTGCCGGAATATC